>Ga0164320_10000395_pt1 | contig 13967 bp, 13 predicted proteins | sample GuaBasSediGuay11_FD_113736 | JGI IMG/M metagenome (GOLD analysis project Ga0164320, IMG submission 113736) | Subseafloor sediment microbial communities from Guaymas Basin, Gulf of California, Mexico - Guay11, Core 4567-28, 0-3 cm | ecosystem: Environmental > Aquatic > Marine > Hydrothermal...
AAGTCGACCTACGTCACCCCCAGCGTCGGTGTCAGCATCAGTGCCAGCATCAGTGTCAGTGTCAGTGTCAGTGTCAGTGCCAGTGTCAGTGCCAGTGTCAGTGCCGGTGTCAGTGCCAGCGACAAGTGACGGTGCCGGGTGTAGAGTGGCCCTCGTGCAGGACTACCCGCGCTTTCATCAGAACAAGACGAACCTGCTGCTCCACATCGTGATGGTGCCGCTGTTTGTCGTGGGCGTCCTCTACGCGCTGTCTTCGGCAATGCAGGGTCACTGGCTTGCGGCATCCCTTGCCCTTGCGTTGCCCCTCGTGTCCATCGCCGTCCAAGGCGCAGGCCACAAGAGAGAGCCAAACCCGCCGCTGCCTTTCGATGGCCCCGGTGACTTCGTGAAACGCATCTTCTCCGAGCAGTTCTACAGGTTTCCGAAGTTCGTGTTCAGCGGCGAGTGGCTTGCGGCGGTTCGGTCTTCAGACTGACTCGTCCGGTCTTGGCGCCCACGGTTCCATTTGTACCGGTAACGCGGCCTTCGTATGCTGCGAGGGTGCTTCGCTTACTCGGTGCGGTTGTGGTCGTGAGCGTTCTTGCGAGCGGGGCGTGTGCGCAGAAGACGGCCGCGGCGCAGAGCACGCCGCTCATCACTCCACCGAAGCTCATCCGTTTCGTCGAGGCGCCCCACCCGGAAGCCGACGGCGAAGAGCCCGTCGGGGCAGTCGTCGAGCTCGACATCGTGGTGGGGAAAGATGGTCTCGTCACCGAAGTGAGTGTGGCGCGATCTGCCGGCGAGTCGTTCGACGAAGCCGCGCTCGCGGCCGCGCGCCAGTTCGTCTTCGAGCCCGCGCGCAAAGACTGGGAACCGATCGCCTCCCGCATTCGCTACCGGTACGTGTTCGAGCTGAAAGCGCCGCCCGAGGAGATGACGACGGGGTGGCTGTCCGGGACGATCCTGCTCGCAGAGGACGATAGCGCGGCTCGCCCGGTAGCGATCGAGATCGCGAACGAGCGGGGCGAGCTCGTTCGCGATCTGGTTTCCGGTTCCAACGGCACCTTCGTGGCGACCGACCTCGAGCCGGGCAAATACGAGGTCAACGTCCTCGGGGGCGAGTACGGCGACTTGGAGGTCGAAGAAGAGATCGTCGCGGGGCAGGTCACCCAAGTCATATACCGGCTTGGCGCGAAGAAAAGGGCGGCGTACCGTGGATTTGGCGAGACTGCGGTGGTCGACGCGCCGCCCCGCGAGGTGGTGAAGCGCACCATCGACAAGGAAGAGCTGACGCGTATTCCCGGCACGCGCGGCGATGCGCTTCGGGCGGTCGAGCTTCTTCCTGGCGTCGCGAGACCGCCGTTCGGCATTGGGCTACTGATCGTTCGCGGCGCGGCGCCCCAAGACAGCGAGTCGTTCATCGATGGGATTCCCGTGCCGCTGATCTACCACTTCGGTGGTCTTACCAGCGTCTACAACTCGTACATGCTCGAGAAGAGCGACTGCTACCCCGGCAACTGCTCCGTCCGCTACGGTCGGCGGACCGGTGGCATCCTGGAGGTGACCACTCGGGATCCGGCACGAGATCGTGTTCACGGGGTGGCTGAGATCTCGGTCATCGACACGTTCGTGACCGTCGAAGCGCCGCTCACCGACAAGATCAGCATCTCGGGCGGTCTTCGGCGCAGCCTCCTGGATCTCATCTTGCCAGCCGTTATTCCCAGCGATTCCGACATCGGCGTACGACAGTATCCCGTCTACATCGACTACCAGTTCAAACTGAACTTCCGCCCCACCAAGCGCGACCGTGTTCGCATCTCGGCGTATGGATCCAATGACCGGTTCGAGCTCGTCTTGGACGAGGCCGGGGGCGACGACCCTGCCATTCGAGGCGATACGCAACTCGGGACCTCCTTCTACAACAATCAGATCGATTGGACCCGGCGGGTTGGCGAGAAGGTCGACCAGGAGCTCACGTTCAACGTGGGGCCCAGCAAAATCAAATTCCAACTCGGCGACGCGTTCCTGGTCGATGGCACCTTCATCCAGACCTATGGCCGAGGCGAATGGCGCTACCAGATCACCGACAAAGTTCGACTCATTGCCGGGCTGGATGTCTACACGGCCCCGATCAACTTCGTCTACATCGGCGGTCAGCCCGGCCCTTCGGAGGGCGCCGGCAGTCAGGCTGGCTCTCTCGCCGGGCAGGATCAGGTTTTTGCGGACGTGGACACCACGTGGTTTCGTCCGGGCGTCTATCTCGAATCCGGCATGAAGTTGGGCAAGGTCACCGAGCTCATCCTCGGGCTCCGGATGGACTACTTCGGCGACATCAACGCGTTTACCGTCGACCCGCGCTTGACGACAATCTTCACCGTCGCCAAGGACATGCGAGTCAAGCTCGGCGTTGGCGTCTTCAGTCAGCCGCCCGAGCTTCAGGAGTCCGAGGCATCCATCGGTAACCCCAACTTGGATCCGATCAAAGCGGTGCATCTAGGCGCAGGTTGGGAGTACGACGCGCTTCCGGGCGCTCGTTTCGGCGTCGAAGGCTTCTACAAATACTTGTGGGACAGGGCGATAGCGACCCCGAACGGCGAAGCGCCGTTCTATGTAACCGGCGGGATAGGGCGCATCTACGGGGCCGAGTTCAGCATCAACATCCGCCCTGCGACGGGGCGGCACTACTTCGGCTATCTCTCGTACACGCTGTCGCGAAGCGAGCGCAAGGATGGCCCACTCCAGCCTTGGCGATTGTTCGACTTCGATCAAACGCACATCATGACCGCTGCGTTTGTTTACAACTTCCCGCGCAATTGGGAGATCGGCGGGACCGTTCGACTCGTCAGTGGCAACCCCAACACACCCGTCATCGGCTCGATCTACGACGCGCTCAACGATGTCTACATCCCCATCGACGGGCGCGTGAACACGTTGCGAAACCCGTTGTTCCACCAGCTCGACATCCGCATCCAAAAGAAATGGATCTTTGAAGGATGGAAGCTCGCCGTGTTCCTCGATGTCCGCAACGTCTACAATCAGCAGAACCAAGAAGGCATCATCTTCAACTACGACTTCAGCCAGCAGACTCCACTGCTCGGGCTTCCGATCATCCCCTCACTCGGAATCAGGGGGGAGCTATGAGGCGCGTGCTGATCTCGGTCGTCCTGTGCCTCGTGATCGGCTGCAGCGAGAGTTTCCTTCCCGCCTGGGCCGTAACCGACCTTCGGGTCGTCGCCGCGGTGGTCGAGGTCGAGGGCCAGCCCGGTCGCGCGAGACCCGACTCCGAGGACGACATCGAGGTCTCGCTTCTCGTGATCGACCAGGGCGCTCCTCCCTCAGACATTCCCGAGATCCCCGCGCTGACGCCGCCGCTTCTCGAATGGTCTTTCGTTGCGTGCGTCCCTGCGCCGACGCTCATCGGGCCACCGATTTGCCGGGATCTGATTCAGCCTTGCGACGGTTGCGTCGGTCCTTCGCCCGAAGACCCATTCGCGTTCCCCGTCATTCGATTCCAGGTGCCATCGGAAGCCGAGCTCGACTCCGTACAGGCCACTAGCGTCGTCGTGCAGGGGGCGATATGCGCCGATGGGCCGCCCTCTACGGACTCGATCCTTCGTTTCATTCTCGGTGAAACCGACGACTTGAACCCCTGCGAAGATCCGAACAACGAAGGGCGGTTCGTGTCGGTCAAGATTCCCATTGAGGTCACGCCGCAAGACCCCAACCTGAACCCCGAGATTTCGGCGGTCGAGCTGAATGGCCGCTCTTGGCCGCCACCCTACGATCAGGGCGTGCCGCGAACCGCACCCCGCACGGGCTGCAAGACCGATCTCGACGCCATCACCGAGCAAGAGCGGGCCGATCATCCGGTGGCCGGGAGCTCCGCCTCGAGTATCAACCTGCGCGTGACGCCGGACAGCCTCCAGTCCTACATAGCGGGCGAGATGACCCTCACCGAGGAGATGCAGGTTAGCTGGCTGACCGACGGCGGCGACCTCGAGCGCACTTTCTCGTTCATCACCGACCTGGCTCGCTCGGTTCTGACGCATTGGCTGCCGTTTCCGGATGCGCCCGAAGACGGCTTGCTGGTCCGTTTCACCTTTGTAATTCGCGACGGCCGTGGGGGGACCGATTGGGTCGAACGAGGCCTTTGTGTGCTCCCGGGTCCCAGTGTCGAATCTCCGCCCTAAGTGTCGGTTTTCCCAAAAGTTTTGGCGATCGTTGACACTGCCCGGGCCCCCACCTAGTGTGATGGATCGCGATGGTTGAGCGAATCGGAACGTGTCGCGTTCTCGGTGAAATCGGCAGCGGGGGTATGGCTGTCGTCTATGAGGCGATCCAGGAACCGCTCAATCGGCGGGTAGCCATCAAAGCGCTCAAACCATCGATTGCCATCGACAGCCAGTTTGCCGAGCGGTTCGAACGCGAGGCCCACTTCATGGCGTCGCTTCAGCACGAGAACATTTTACACGTCATCGACTTCATCAAAGACGGTCGGTCGATGTTCATCATCATGGAGTACGTCGACGGGATCGACCTCTACGATTTGCTCGAGCGCTCGCCACGATTGCCGGCGGACATCGCTGCCATCATCACACTGCAGCTCGCCCGCGGTCTCGACTATGCGCACTTCCGTGGGATCATTCACCGCGATATCAAACCCGCGAACATCATGGTGTCGATGCAGGGCGACGTGAAGCTGATGGACTTCGGCATCGCTCGCCATGAACACTTCGGCGATTTGACCGAAACCGGCACGGGCCTCGGGACTCCGAGCTACATGAGCCCCGAGCAGATTCTCGGTGACAAGTTGGACTTCCGCAGTGACATCTTTTCGGTGGGCATCGTGCTCTACCAAATGCTCACGGGTCGCAAGCCCTTCGTCGAAGATGAAACCCGTACGGTAATGCAGAAGATCCGGCTCGATCGGTACGAGTTGCCGAAGAAGCTCAGCGTCGATGTGCCTCGCAAGTTGGAGCGGGTCATGGCGCGCTGCCTGCAGAAAATGCCCGCGAATCGTTATCCGACCACCCAGGCGATCATCGACGATCTCACCGAGTTTCTCGCGCCGCGTGTTCCAATGAGCCACAACGCGCGGCTCGTCATGTTCCTGAACGAGATCGGGGTCATGAGCGGGGACCAGACCGACGAGGTGCTCTCCGCCGTCGCGCCGCGCGTGCTTCGGAGCGGCCGCCGCGATGCGGGTTTCTTACGAAGCATCGCGAAGTGGCAAGCATCTGCTCTCACTGCGCTGCTCGTCTCGGGACTGACCGTACAGGTTGCAAGTGGACGTTGGTCTGGGCCGCCTGTGGGGGCAGCACCCGCCGCGCTCAACCCTGCGGAGGCTGGGTATCTCACTGTCAGCGCCGATCCGTGGGCGCACGTGTACGTTGACGGACAGCGTGTGCTGACGACTCCGGCCGCACTTGCGATCCCGCTCGAACCGGGCCGGCACTACGTGAAGTACACCAACCCGTATTTCGTGTCGGTTGAGCACGAGGTGGTCGTCCAAGCAGGCAGCACGGTGCACGATCGGGCGACTCTCTCTGAGCCGAGCGCACGCACGGCCGATCCGGAGGCAAACCCGTGACGCGCGTGCTCATTTCGGTGGTATTCGCCATCGTGCTCACTGTGTCGTCGTCCGGCGCCCGCGCGCAGGCGGTCTACACGCATGCGGTGCAGGAGGGCGACACCCTCGCCTCGATCGCACAGCGCTACTACGGCGACCCTACCCGCGAGGCGGTCTTGCGGGAGGCGAACCGCATGAAAGGATCGGGCGTCGACAGTTTGCTACCGGGAAGCTGGATCTTCATTCCGATGGTGACCTTCTACCGGGTAGGGGAAGACGAGACTTGGAAGTCGCTCGCCGCCCGATTCTTCGGGCGCGAAACACGGGCAGCGACTTTGATCGAGGCCAACAACGGCAACCGCCGGGTCAATCCCGATGTGGGTGCCGAGCTGCTGGTCCCCTACCCATTGCGCCACGTCGTCAGCCCCGGTGAAACGCTAGCGAAGATCGCGAAGATGTACATGCCGGACAGCCCTTTGTCGCTGAAGCGCATCCGGCGGTTCAACGCGGGCGCTCGGATCGAGCGTGGGCGGGTCGTTCTGGTTCCGCTGTTTGACCTCCGCCTTGCCGGTGACGGGCGCGCGGAGGCGTCCGAGGCATTTGCGCGTGCTTCGGGGGGTGGCGCCGCCAAAGCCGTGCAAGACGAAGTCGAGAGATCGCTGCCGCCGCTCATTCAGCAGGTGAAGAAGGCGGAGTTTGCGGAAGCGGTATCTCTCGGGAACCGACTCCTCGGCGCGCCAAGCCTCACGTCGACGCAGCTGGTGACGATTCACAAGGAGCTCGCCGTCGCCTACGTTGCGCTCGACCGAACGGACCTCGCCGAAGCATCCTTTCGCGCGGCTCTGGCGTTGCAGCCGAACCTCGAGCTCGATACGGTTCGCACTTCGCCCCGTGTCCTCGAAGCCTTCAATCGGGCCAAGCAACTCGAGAAGCTGTAGCCGTGACTACTTCTTCTTTTTGATCTTTTTGGGCCTGTACTTCGCGGGGCGATCGTCTTGATCGTCTTGGGGCGTCGCCGAGCTTGCGGGTTCGGTGGCGCCTTCGAGCGCCCACGGTGGCAACTCGATGTCGCCGTTCTCCGCCGCCTGTTTTTTGAGGTGGAGGTACGCGATGATGCACACCGGAATGATCGCCAGCGAAATCAGCTGTGATGTGGAGAATCCGAACGCGAATCCTCGCTCCGGGTCGTCTCGAACGTACTCGATGAGGAATCGCCACAAGCCGTAGATCCCTGCGACGGTGACCAGCACCTGGCCCCGGAATTTCCGATGGGTGAGCAGCCAAACCGAGAACAGGAACAAGGCCAGTCCGAAGGCCGACTCGTAGATCTGGGTCGGATGCACGGCCAGGGAGCTCACGCGATCGACCATCAAGTCGGGGTATTCCCGAAGGTGATGTTGGTAGGCTGGGGACCCGTTGATCGTCTGATCACAAGCGAAGGTGGGAAAGGCCGCGGTATCCCACTTCGGGAACGTGCCAGCGGAGCTCAGCCAGCTCGGCGCGCTGCCCCCGAGAGGGCGCCCGTAGTCGCAACCGTAGAGGTAACACCCAATTCGCGTGAACATCAGACCGGAAGCAAGTGTCGGTGCTGCGATGTCCGCAAAGGGAAGCAAAGGGATTTTCTTGATTCGCCAGAACGTCAGCGCCGTCACGAAGCCACCGAGGAATCCGCCGTACGCCACCAAGCCCCCGGAACGAAGATCGAACCACGAACCGAAGCTCTCGTACGAGTCGAGGTTGGTGAAGATGTACAGCAGGCGCGCGCCGATGATGGAGCCAACCGCGGTCCAAGTGAAGCAGCTCGCGAGCAGCTCACGGTTGTACCCCTCCATTTTCTTGCCCATGTACATGATGAAGTACCAAGCAAAGAGCAGGCTGCTTCCCAACATCACGCCGTAGGAGTAGATGGGAATCGCGCCCCAGGGGGTGGGAATGCTGAATAGGACCGGATGCACTGGGCGGGAATCTCGCCGGGTTCGTGGCCGGGGTCAAGTGGGTTTGGTGAGGCGATGAGTGAGCTACGCATTCGAGAGCAGGACGGCGCGATCACCTCCGAAGGTCGTGTCGCACCGCGCGCGAGCCGCAATCGCGTGATCGGCGTTCATGAAGGCGCCCTCAAAGTCGCGCTTACGGCGCCGCCCGTGGATGGAGCTGCCAATGACGCGCTCAGAAAGCTACTCGCCAAATCGCTCGGCGTCGCCAAGTCCGAGATCGAGATCGTCCGCGGGAACCGCGCGCGCACAAAGCTGCTACGCGTTCACGGCATCAGCGCCAGCGATGTTCGCTTCGGTGAAAGCTAGTTGACGATCACGCGGCGAAGAAACCACTCGTCGTTCTCGCGGCGGAGGTCGAAGATCGCGTTCGCCAAGCCCACGTCCGTGCGGACTCGAAGCGCGATTCGCGCGCGTTCACCGTTGAGGGCGATGCTTTCCTGAATCAAGCGGAGGCTCGAACCCTCGAGAGAGGCGAGGGCCTTGCGCGCGTCCGGCTTGAGCGCCTCCGCGTTGCGACCGTTGTATCGGCGCCTGTGTCCGTCGTGTACGAGCTCCATGGTGACTTTCGATGGGTCTGCGTACCGGAGCGCATTGTCGATGCGCGATTCGGAAACTCGGCCGGTTACCGACTCGACGAACTCGTCCATCCGCTCGCGATCGGTGACCACGGCGGCGTCTGTGACCACCGCGGCCCCGACCACGATCGATAGGATGACAAGGAGATAGAAACCCGTTCGGCTCATGATGACCTATAGATACTGCACGGGCCGTGCCACACCGGGCGACGGAGCTTTTCACTGTAATTTCAGCTGAAGCACCACCCGACTCGCCCGCCTCCAGTGTCATTGTGGCAGCCTTTCGACGATCTCGTGCGACACTTTGACAGCCCATACCCGCGGCTCCGGGCACGCCATGAGACTACGAACGCACGGCGCGTGCCAGCGGACAGCTCACTGAAATCATTGATTAAAGCAGCATCTGCCCTCTTGCTGAGCATTAAATGCACAGCCGTTGTACAATCTGTGTACATGTTCGACTCCGATACAGCCGTTCGACTCGATGCGATCGGGAACCTCGGGTTCACCAACCCGTTCGGTCCCGAGCGGCCCAAGCTCGAGGCGATCATCGTGGGCGAGGAGGTCGCACGCTCATCGCGGCGGAGCCGTCCTCGCGATTGGCCCATCGGAGATCGGGCGCTCCGTGCGATAGAGGAGGAAGCGGAGCGACAGATGGCGGCCGCCCAAGTAGGCCTCGCTCGAGGAGACGCCTACACCGATGCGGAGCGCGATCTCATTCGTGGGGTCGCCCTCTACGTACTCTACTGCCGCTACGACGCCGAGCTGCACGAGTGGATCACATCGGACGCACCTGGTGACACGGTCGCCTTCTATGGCGCATTCCAGAACGACTTCTGCAAGGTGTTCCGGTCCGTCGCCCCGCCGGCCTGGGCAGCGACTCCGGCCGAGCTCTTCGCGCTGTTCTTTCAAACGCGTCGCGCCGTGCACTTCGTGTTCCATCAAATTCTCGGGACTTCGCTCGCCGCTGCGAAGTTGCGCGCCAGCGTTTGGGAGTCGTTGTTCACCCACGAGCCGTGGCGCTACCTCGTTCACCTTCAGGGCCGCATGCATGAAGCCGGCACGTTGATCTTGGGGCCTTCTGGGACAGGTTAGGAGCTCGTTGCGCGCGCGATCGGTTTGTCGTCTTTCATCCCGTTTGACGACGAGCGCCGGCGGTTCGCTAGAAATTTTCGAACCGCGTTCCACCCGATACATCTCGCGGCAATGTCCAAGACGCTGATCCAGTCAGATCTTTTCGGGCACAAAAAAGGAGCATTTACCGGGGCCACCGCGGACCGAATGGGCCATCTCGAAGGCAGGTCCCCGAGCGAGACGATCTTCCTCGACGAGATTGGCGAGCTCGACCCCGAGGTTCAGGTGAAGCTTCTCAGGGTGCTTCAGTCGCGGGAGTTTCATCGGTTGGGAGACAACGAACCGAGGAGCTTTGGTGGCAAGGTCGTGGCGGCGACGAATCGGGACCTGCCACGGGAGATGGCCACCGGGCGATTCCGTGAAGACCTCTACTACCGCCTTGGCTCTGACATCATCCACACTCCGTCTCTGCAGGCACAAGTCGCCGGCGATATGGATGAGCTAGCTCACCTCGTGCGCGTGCTCGTGCAACGCAACCTTGGGTCGTCGGACCCCGCGCATGTCGAAGAGGTCATGCGCGGCATCGAGCAGGGCGTCGGCTGTGACTACTCTTGGCCCGGTAACATTCGAGAGCTCGAGCAATGCGTCCGTAACCTGTTAATTCACGGCCGCTACCTTCCCCCCGCAGCACCCGCGCAAACGGGTGTCCTCGACCCTCTCTTCCACAAAATGCGCAACGTCGAGGCCACCCTCGACCAAGTAGTCTCCGCCTACACCGCCTGGGTTTACACGCAGCAAGGCTCCTATGCGCGCGCCGCCGCCACCCTTGGAATCGATCGCCGCACGGTCGCCAAACACATAGAGGACACGTAGTCCGAAATCGAGTATTTAGGAACGCGGAGAGTGTCCCCTTCTGCGACAACGGTGCGGCTGTTTACACCTGCGGGTTGGGTGATTGGAACGTTGCATGTGCCGCATGGGATGGGGTTGCTGCCGTTTCTCAATGGGGATGCGGCGTTCTTTCGGATGACGAATGTCAGCTTGCCGGAACAGCCTCGGACGATTCCGTTCCTCGCGTTGCAGCGTAAGGCTGCGCTCATTGTCGTCCCTGGGGAGGACGCATTGCTCGGGCTCCACGAGGATGACGGGCGCACTCGGCACGAGGTGACCTGCCTCTTTGCGGGCGGTCTGGTCATGGGGACCCTGCCCTTGCCCAAAGGAATGCGCGTTTCCGACGAGCTGATGCAATCAAAGGAATTTTTTGCGATCGAGGATTGCACTCTCGGCATCGATGCGTCACCAGAACCCACCATGGAAGCTGAAGAGCTGGTGTTCGTGCATGCCGCAGAGATGTTCGGCGTCGCGGAGCTTGAACCGGAATGATCGTTCGCCACGGAACCGGCCTCGGGAGGGCGGTCAAGGTCTTCGTCGTGCGAAACTGGGGGCTGATCCTCACGGTGGTCCTCGCCGAGCAGGTGATCGTCGTCGTCTCGCGGTACTCGCGGGTGCTCGAAACCGACGTGTTTTCCGTGACCGCGATCGGTTTGATTGCGACAGTGGTTGGCATCTTCATCGTGTTCCGCTTCAACGAGGCCTACCAACGTTGGTGGGAAGCGCGAATTCTGTGGGGCGCTCTGGTCAACGAGAGCCGAAGCTTCGCTCGCGAAGTCATCACGCTTCTCACGCCCGAACGGGTGCCCAGCATCGCGACCAAGCAAGACGCTGCAAAGCTCCACACCGAGCTCGTCTATCGCCACCTGGCATATTGCAACGCGCTTCGCCTCTCGCTGCGAGAGCAGGGCACATGGGATGAGCTTGCGCCATTCCTGAACGCCGACGAGCTGAGCGAGCTCGAGGGGTACGTGAACAAGCCGACGCGCCTCGATTACTCTCAAGCGGAGCGACTTGCCGAGGTGATCGGCACCGACACTGCCCAACAGGTGTTGCTGATGCAGTTCGATTCGACCCTCAATCGTCTCTACGACACCCAGGGCGGCTGCGAGCGCATCAAGAAGACCGCGTTCCCGGACGAGGTTCGTTTCATTTCGCGGGGCCTCGTGTGGCTCAGCGCCATCGCAGTCCCGATCGCGTTTCTCAGCGCCGACCGGCACATCCGGGTCATCGAGGTTCTTGCCGTCGTCGTGATCAGCCTCAGCTTCATGGTGGTCGAGCAGCTCGGTGCGTCGCTCAAGAACCCATTCGAGAACGAGGACAACGACACGCCCATGACGGCCCTTTGCCGCACCATCGAGATCGACCTGCGCCAGCAGCTCGGCGAAACCGACATCCCGCCGCCCGTCCAACCGGTCGGCGGTGTCTTGATGTAACCGCCGTCAGCCCTTCAGGGCCGACCGCATGACGTCGAGTGGCGGCTCGAAGCCCGTCCACATCTCGAAGGCGATCGCGCCCTGGTGCAACAGCATCCCAAGGCCGTCCACGATGGCGAGGCCGCGTTGCTCGGCCCGGGCCAGGACCGATGTCTTGAGCGGCTCGTACACCATGTCGAGAACAGCGGCCTCTGCAGGGAGGGCATCGATCGGCAGCGCTGCCGCGAAATCGGCCGCGCCCGCGTTCGATTCGAGCGTCGCGCTGGTGGCCTGGACCAGCAATGTCGCAGTTTCGAAATACCAGCTCGCCTCGCTGAGGGGGGCTGCCTCGAGGTTGCAATCGATTTGCTTCGCCAGCGAGTTACAGAGCGCCTCGCTTTGCTCAGGCCTTCGGGACAGCACCGTGACGTCTGCCGCCCCCGCTCGAGAAAGCCCCACCACGGCGGCGCGCGCGGCGCCCCCCGCACCGAGCACGACGACGCGCGCCTCAGCCAACCGGACGCCCGCTTCCTCGAGCGAGCGGACCAACCCGGGGGCGTCGGTGTTGTGCCCAACGTACCGCCCGTCAGTGCGTACCACCGTGTTGACGGCGCCGATCGCTTGCGCCGCGGGAGTCACTTCGTCGACCAGCGTCATGATGGCTTCTTTGTGGGGCACGGTGAGGTTGTAGCCGTCGATCGCCGCCTCGTGTTGTTGCCGAACCGACTCTTGGAGGCCAGGCGGCGCGACCCCGAAGCGTTCGTAGCGAAGGTCGACCCCGAGGGCGCGTGCAGCCGCTTCGTGCATCTGTGGCGATTTCGAGTGCGCGACCGGCCAGCCGAAGATCCCGAGGCGGATGGGGTCACTCATGGCTTTCGACCTTGGCACCGAACTCGCCGTCGAACACCCGTACGCGCAGTCGGTCGCCCTGCTTTACCTCGGACTTGCTCCGTACGGCACGGCCGGTCGACGTGTGCAGGGCGATGGCGTACCCGCGCTCCAGCACTCGCAACGGGGAAAGCGCATCCAATTGTGCGCAGAGCTCTGCGTACGAGGCGCGCGCTTCGCGCACCATGGGCCGCCCCCTACCCTGCAAGGTGAACCGGAGCGCGACCAGACGTTCGCGTCGCTCGCGAACGGGCATGCGACCTGCGTCCCTCAGCCTTGCCGCCAAGGCCGTTAGCTCGCGTTGGTCACGGCGCAGCACCGACCGTGGGTCGAGTCGCATGAGGCGCTGATGCAGGCCGGCCAGTCGTTCTTGAATCGGGATCAGGACACCTCGTGCCCCGTAGAGTGGACGCAGCTGGCGCTCGAGCTGAAGCCGAAGGCCACCAACCCGGTTGTCCAACGCTTGGCTGAGCCGCCGCTCCAAAGACTGCACGTCTCGGAGCAAGGTATCGCGCTCAGGAACCACGATCTCGGCGGCGTTCGACGGTGTCGCGGCCCGCACGTCGGCAACCAAATCTCCGATCGTCACGTCTACCTCGTGCCCGACGCCGCTGACGATCGGGACTCGACACGCTGCGATGGCGCGCGCGACAGCCTCGTCGTTGAAGGCCCAAAGATCCTCGGCAGACCCGCCGCCCCGCGACACGATCACGACATCGAGGTTGTCGACTCGCTGAATCAGCTCGAGGGCAGATACGATGCTGCGCGGCGCTTCTTCGCCCTGCACGCGGCAGTCGGCCACGAGGATGTGGACGGGGCACCTCTGCGAAGCCACGCGAATGATGTCGTGCAGCGCCGCGCCTGTTCGGCTGGTCACGACGCCCACGACGCGTGGCAGCCGGGGCAGCGGACGTCGTCGCTCCGGGTCGAGCAAGCCCTCCCCTTCGAGCTTCGCGCGAAGCTTCCCGAACTGCGCCCCGAGGTCCCCTTCTCCAGCGAGCTTGGCCGATCGAGCGATGAGCTGGAACTGACCGCGCGCTGTGTACAACGACAACTTGCCGCGAAACCGAACGCGCGCCCCGTTCTCCAACGGCGCCTTGGTGCGCTGGACGTCGGACGCAAACATGACCCCGCGCAGCTGCGCCGGATCTTCCTCGTCGTTCAAGGAGAAGTAGACGTGCCCCTTCGCGCGCCGGACGTCCGACAGCTCGCCTTCGATGAGCACGTTCGCCCAGTTGTCTTCGAGCGTGAGCCGGACCGCGCGGTTGACTTCCGCCACGCGGAATACACGTTCCTCGCCGTCATGGCGCTGACCCTGAAGACGCTCGAAGAGCGGCATCTCCGACATGCGCGGACCGTAGCCGCAATCAACCCTTTGAAAAAGGGGACTGTCTCCTTTTTATCGGAGTGTGTTCGGTGAGTGTGGTCGTGGTTGGGGTAGGGTCCAATCTTGGCGCCAGAGAGGCGTCGATTCGCGGTGCGCGAGTGCTTCTCGGTGGTCGGGGGGGGATTAAGGTGGACGAGGTGTCCGCGATCTACGAGAGCGAGCAAGTGGGGCCGCCGCGAGCGCCGTACTGGAAGG
>Ga0164320_10000396_pt1 | contig 13960 bp, 11 predicted proteins | sample GuaBasSediGuay11_FD_113736 | JGI IMG/M metagenome (GOLD analysis project Ga0164320, IMG submission 113736) | Subseafloor sediment microbial communities from Guaymas Basin, Gulf of California, Mexico - Guay11, Core 4567-28, 0-3 cm | ecosystem: Environmental > Aquatic > Marine > Hydrothermal...
AATGCATGATTGGACCCTGACCACCCGAATGAAAATCGACCGTATTCGTATTGCCGTCGAGGACTCCGAAAAACCCTGTCACAAATCGGTCGTCCGGCAGGTCATCACAGAGCTGATCGTTGATGTGAACGAATGCGTCATCGAGTCCGGATTCAAGTCGCAGCGCCACACGCAACATCGCGCGCACTTGCGTCGCCGACAGTGCCGGGCCAATTCCATGCCCGGTGGCGTCGCCCATCAGCAGAAACAGTCGCTTGTCGCCCATTGGTACGAAGTCGTAAAGATCACCACCGGTCTGATCCGTTGGTTCGAACGCACCACCAAATTCGTAGCCTTCGATAACGGGCATTTCCTTCGGCAGGGTGCCAATCTGCACATCTCGTGCAACCGATATTTCGCGGTCCAGTCGTTCGGACGCGATGATTGCTTCAGTTATTTTCGCGCGGTGAATGACAACCGCCGCTTGCGCAGCGAGCGCCTGACCAACGTATTCATCCTGGTCGTCGAATACACCGTCATTCTTGTTGAGAATCTGCAAGACCCCTATCAGAGATTCTTCATAGCCGATCAATGGAATCGTTAGCATGCAGCGGGATTTATAGCCGGTCTGCTTGTCGATAGCGCGGTTGAAGCGCTTATCCGCGTAGCAGTCCGGTACGTTAATCAACTCCCTGGATTGCGCCGATTCTCCGACGATTCCCTTGTCCGCTGGAATCCTGATGTGGTCGAGGTCAGTGCCTACTCGGACGACCAACTCATCAGTCGCCTCGTCGTATAAAAACACCGTACCTCGATCTGCATTGAGAACGTCTCTGGAGGCGTTCACTACCTCCGTCAACATGGTGTCGAGATCAAAAGGCGCCGCGAGTTTTCGAGTGACCTCGAGGACCTTTCTCAAATCCGATATGTTGCTCTGAGACGAGGTCATCAGACGGAGGATAACTCGGTCATTGGCAAGCGTACGTATTTGATCTCGATCTCAGAGATGCGAGCAACCATTCGTTCGGCGAGTTCAGGAATCTCGAAACTCGAATGCTCGATCGCGCGCTCAGTGATCAGGACCTCTGCGCGAACAGCGAGATCCTCACCGAGCTTGGAAGACGTGTTTACAGGGTCACCGAAGTAGTCGTCGTCTCCAACCAGCAGCAGTCGCCCGTAATCAACGCCGACTGACAAATAGATTTGTTCTGACAACCCGAACTCCCCGTTCGAACGGAATACTGCGGAATTGACTTCAAAGCTGGCCCTGATCGCATCGTCGGTGTTCTCGAAGAATGCGTAGCAGTTGTCTGCGTCGAACTTCATCAGTGTGCCATTGTTCGCTTCAATGATCGGACCGATGAGCTGTCGAGTGCGATAAATCAGCTTGAGAAAATGGCATACACCGATCTTTCTGGACGTGCTCGAAAAGCTCGCCATGTCCGAGATAAAGACCGCACCATCAGTGCCGAATTTGTCCCAGACCTGTTGCCGGATAGCCTCCGCCTTGTCGGCGTCGTGTTCGTCAGAAAATGCCGCCATTAATGAATCGAATTCGGCGTGCCCGGTCAGGGCCGCCTTGTGTGTAGATCCCGCCATCAATATCCCCATTACTGTTTTTGTGTTGCAGCAGTTTTGAGCCAAGTATATCCCGGTTTGGCACGATTCGGTGTACCTGCATGGGTCCCTGGCGACTATTTTGGCGGTTCGGCGAACTCATCATCGAGCGAAATAACGTCATCGCTGTAAAATCCATTGAAGTTGGTTCTGCCACTCAGGCTATAGGCACCGATGGACCCAAACTCGATGTGATCGCCAACCTTGATATCCGCCGGCAGCTCGACCTGGGCGGGCATCTCGTCAGTCGAATCACAGGTTGGCCCGAACAATCTGAAAGGCTGTGTCTCTCCGGTCATCGGAATGCCGCCACGAAAAGCCTGGCAGGGGTATTGCAGGTGGCCGCGGAACCGCAGCTCCCAAAATGCACCGTACATGCCGTCGTTGAGATACACGCGGTTGGTCTTGCGTAGCAAGACGCGGGTGACTGCCGACAGGCCCGGTGCGCTCAATGCACGCCCTGGTTCTGACAACAGCTCACCGCCATCGGCAAGCGGCAAACTCTGTGCGGCCAGCCGGGTGCGACTGAAATACTCGTCGAGGGCCGGAACGTCGTATCCGGGGTAGTTTTTGGGAAAGCCACCACCGACATCAAGTAAGCGGACCTTAAACGGCAGTTTCAACAGAGCCTCTCTCGCCAGACCGATCGCATACTCATAAGCCTCAGGATCTGTAACACCGGTTCCAACATTGAAAGCGAGCGCCGGTTCGGCACCCGATGCATGGATTGCGGTTAACAGAGCAGGGACGTTCTCCGGTTTTGCGCCGAACTTCGCAGACAGATTCTCAAGTGCGGATTCATGCGATACAGCCATGCGTGCGAAAATAACGGATTGCGCCGGGTTGATCTCGTCCAGTAGCGGAGCCAGCCCGCTGTGGTGATCTATGACAAAGTGTCGGACACCGTGTTCACATTGCGCGATGCGCGCGTGGCCGTTCAACCGCACAGGATTCATGTAATACAGTTTCGAATCCGGGCAAATTTCGTGGACGAGCTTTACTTCGGGCAGTGAGGCGCAATCGAAATTGCGCACACCAGCTGCATACAATTGTTCGATAACGGCAGGATGATTATTGGCCTTCACCGCATACATGACGCGGCCGGGAAATCCGTCAAGAAAATGGCGGGCCGATTTCCGGTAGACATGCGGATATATGCAATACACCGGCAATTGTGGGTCTCGATCAAGCAGCAGTTCTTCGACGTTCGAATAGCAGTTTGTCACTCCGAGTTCCTGGAGACGATCCGACCAGGATAACGCATGGTCGGTTCACCATTATCGAACGCGAGTACACCGTTGACCCAGACCTTTTCAATTCCCACGGACAGGGCTGTCGGATCCTGCATGGTTGACCTGTCATCTATCGTGTCCGGATCGAAAAGTACGAGGTCAGCGAAGTACCCTGTTCTGATTCGCCCACGATCGCCGACTCCAATCGATTGAGCGGCTAATGCTGTCATCTTGTGGATCGCTTCTGGCAGCGGGAGTACACCCAGGGTTCTGACGTAACGCCCCAGTACTCGTGGAAATGCACCATATCCTCTCGGATGTCCTCCGCCATGCCCTCCGTCGGAACAGATATTGGTGTATTCCCAGAGCATAAGCCCGGCGACGTCACCCTCGTCCATACCCTTGGCAATAATTCCTGCCCCGCCACGTCCTGTTTCCCGGCGATAGTCATCTGCAGCGAGCGCCAGATCCAATAACGTTGTCTCGACGTCTTTCTCGAGAATTGATGCGACTTCCGCGATCGTTCGACCGTTGAACTCCGGGTTTGGAGCATAGTAGGACAGAACAATATCTTCCGGGGTGGCGGTGTGCTTAAAGGTAAAGTCGGCGACGGCCCTGTCCGAGTAATCACGTGCCGGAAACAGAACCGCAAGGTTGCTGGACCAACGCTCGTAAGGATAAATATCGGCGGTTATGTCGATGCCATCACTGCGGGCTTCGCTGAGTTTTTCGATGACCGCATTTGTTGTGCCCCAGTATTCTCGATCTGCCAGTTTGATGTGTGAAATGTGTACAGGCAGACCGGCCTCGCGACCTATTTGGATAACTTCATCAAACGCATCCATTTGCCGGTCGTCTTCATCGCGTACGTGGCTCATATAACGACCGTCGTACTCGGCGGCAACTTTCGCGAGAGCAACCACTTCGGCCGTCTCGGAAAATATTCCTGGCTCGTACTCAAGCCCTGTTGCGAGACCAATCGCGCCATTTTCCATATCGGCCTTGACCCGCTCAGCCATCAAGTTGATTTCATCTGGCGTGGCGGGGCGCCGATAGTCTTCGCCCATTACCTCCTGACGAATGCTGTTATGTGCTGAGTAAGAAGCGATGTTTACCGCCGCGGGCAAATCGCTAAAGGCCAGATTAAACTCTGCTTGCGGCATATGTCGCAATCCGTCTTCGGAATCCGAAGAACCATCGACTCCGCGCACGAACGTAGTTACACCCTGGCTCAGTACACCCGGCATGTGTCGGTACTCTGCCAAGGCGCGGTCGTGATGGCTGTGGGTGTCAATAAAACCGGGCGCCAGCACGAGACCGCCAGCGTCGATAACGAGTTCACCTTCGAGAGCTTCGAAATCACCAATCTCGATGATGCGGTCACCATCGATACGTACAGAGCCGTGGATTGGATCACTGCCCGATCCGTTGTGGATGACTGCGTTTGTGATCAGCGTACTGGTTACAAGCGGCGCTGTTTCGCCGCATGCCGTAAGTACAGCAATAACTACAAGTCCGGTTATGTAGAGTCTTTTCAACATTGTTGCATCCTCGATCTGGCCATATCAATACGCTGTGATATCGTAGCAAGTCTTACCTTACAATGAGTGCCGTTATGAAAAACGACGCGCGATCTATAGATGAATTGATCGCAAATCAAAAGCCTGGTCATACCCTTAGCCAGCGTTTTTACACTGATCCCGATATCTATGAGCTTGAGCTCGAAAAGATCGTCAACAGAAACTGGATTCTTGCAGGACATGCTTCGCAACTTCCGGAGCGAGGCGATTTCAAAGTACTAAATGTGGGAAAAGAGTCGGCGATCATTGTTCGTGGCAGCGACGGTAGTCTGAAAGGCTTTGCGAACGTATGTCGTCACCGCGGCTCATTGGTTTGCCTCGATCAGGAAGGACATGCTGACAAATTCCAGTGTCCTTACCACGGCTGGATGTATGACATCGATGGCAAGCTAACGGCTGCGCGAAACATGGACGACAGTTTTGATAAGTCCAAGCATGGTTTAAAGGCAGTATCGGTTGGTGAAATACACGGGCTGTTTTTTGTATGCTTTGACGACAATCCGCCGTCGCTTGAAGGAGCGATTCGGGACCTTGAAGAACCGATGGACATGTTCGATTTCGAGAATCTGAAGGTTGTGGCGCAGAAGAGTTATCCAATATCTGCGAACTGGAAGCTGTCGATCGAGAACTACCAGGAGTGCTACCACTGTGCGACCGCGCATCCCGAGTACGCGCAAATGCACACGATGATGCTCCACGGCGAAAAGCGAGAGCGGGCATCCCGACACATGTACGAGAAAATGGAAGCTTGCGGCATCAAGGATTTCAAGATCGATTTCATCGACAGTGGTGCCAGGCCCGGCGAGCTCGGTTATGGCTATTGGCGATCTGCGATGTTTAGTAAATACAAGACCGGCAGTAAGGGCGGTGAGCCCGTAGCACCGCTGCTTGGTGACATCAAAGGCTATGACGGTGGCCAGGTGGATCTGTGCCTCGGACCATTTTCGTTTCTACTAATCTATAACGATCACGTGGTTTGTTACGTGTTTACGCCGGTGGACCACAATTGCTCGAACTGCGAAATCTACTGGCTGGTTCGGGGCGATGCGGTCGAAGGCAAGGACTACGATGTCGATAAGTTGACTTGGCTGTGGGACATCACGACCGAGTCAGACAAGGAAATAATTGTCAATAACGCAAAGGGCGTGCACTCGAAATACTACGAACCAGGCCCGTTTTCCAAAATGGAAGATACGGAGCAAAGCTACATCGAGTGGATTCTGGCGGAGTTACATAGACCTTGATGAGGACGAATCAGTCGTTCTCAAAAATGGCTCTGAGATCCCCACTGGTTTCGAGCTCTTTAACTACGGCGAGTTGCTGCGCCATTTCTTCACGAATCTCCCGGGTGATCTCTTGAAACTCCGGTTCATCGCGAGCGGCATCAAAATTCGGACTTCTATTGAGGCCGTACCATCAGCCGACACGCCAGCCATCCGACACGGCACGCCGCAGTTCTCTGTGAAACCCAGAAATCCTGCCCATTGAGACCGCTTTCAGACTAAGGAGCAGAGACTAGCAGCCGGCTACAACAACAGGGAGGCGGGAAATTACTTAGTCGATCGTCTTGTCACGACCCACGCAATTGCCACGCCAAGGCTGACCGCGGCGATGATGACCGATGCAAGCGCATTGATATCGGGCGATACGCCGAGCTTAACCTTGGAAAAGATCAGCATCGGGAGCGTTGTGCTGCCGGGGCCAGACACAAAACTCGCGATGACCAGATCGTCCAGCGACAGCGTGAACGAGAGCAACCAGCCAGCGATCATTGCCGGTGCAATCAGCGGTAATGTGATATCAAAAACAACGCGAAGGGGCCGGCCACCAAGGTCCATGGCCGCTTCTTCCAGCGATTCGTCCATCGCCATGAGGCGCGACTGCACGATGATCGCTACATAGGCCATCGAAAATGTCGTATGCGCGATTGTAATCGTCGAAAAGCCGCGCTGGCCCGGCCAGCCAGTCAATTGCTGCAGCGTAACGAACATGAGCAACAATGACAGTCCCGTTATGACTTCGGGCATGACCATTGGTGATGTGATCATCCCGGAGAAAAGTGTGCGGCCCTTGAATCGGCCGAAGCGCGCCAGAACCAGACCCGCCATTGTCCCGAGAATAGTCGCCAGCGTCGCCGAAGTTACCGCGATTCTTAGGCTCAGGAACAGGGCGTCCAGAATCTGTTCGTTGCGAAACAACTCGCCATACCACCGAGTCGAGAACCCTCCCCATACTGTCGCAAGTCGCGAGTCATTAAACGAGTAGACAACTACTGAGATCAGCGGGATGTACAAGAAGGCGTAACCAAACGAAAGTACCGACAGGATAAACCGTGACTGCCTGTTCATGCTGACTGCTCCTTATCGCGGGCCTGCGCCCGTTGCAGCAACACAATTGGAACAACCAGCAGCATCAGCAGTACGATTGCCACAGCCGATGCCAGTGGCCAATCCCTGTTCGAGTAAAATTCATCAAACAGAACTCGGCCAATAAATAATGAATCGGGGCCACCGAGCAGGTAAGGAATTACGTATTCGCCCATCGCCGGAATAAAGACCAGTAGGCAGCCGGCGATTGTTCCTGGTTTGGCCAGCGGCCAGGTGATATCCCAGAACGCACGGGACCGCGTCGCACCAAGGTCTTGCGCAGCATCGACCAGGTCCAGATCCATGCGTTCGAGTGATGCGTACAGTGGCAAGATCATGAATGGCAGGTAGGAGTAAACCAGGCCGATGGCGGTGGCGAAATCCGTGTACATGATTTGCAGAGGTTGATCGATGACCCCAAGCCAGATTAAAAGATTGTTGACTACACCGTAGTTATTCAGGAGTCCCATCCAGGCGTAAACACGCAACAGGAATGATATCCAGAACGGCAATACGATAAGCAGCAACAACAGGTTGCGCGTCGCCGCCGATGCCCGGGCAATGCCATACGCCATTGGAAAGCCGAGCAAAAGGCAGAGAAGCGTTGTTACAAGAGCCATCGCGACCGAACGTAAATACGTTAGCGCGTAGAGTTTGTCCGATAGCAGGAAAGAGAAATTATCGAGCGACATTGCCGGGCTGCCATCGCTGTCAAATGACGGCGAGTAGGGCGGCAGCGCCAGCACCGGATCGGCCAGGCTGATTTTGAAGATGATCGCAAACGGTGCGAGAAAGAAGACCAGCAACCACAAGTAAGGTATCGCTATGGCGACGCGTCGCCAGAGTTCATCTTTGGCAAGCGCGGGATCGCTCATCAGTCCAGCAATACCACAACACTGCGTGGCCTCCATGACAGCCAGACCTTGTCCTCCCACTCCAGAAAGCGCGTGACAGACCGGCGTCTGTTTTGCGAGCTGACCTGCACAATCTTGCCGCTTCCGAGCCTGATGCGATACAGCGAGCGATTTCCAAGGTAGCCCAGATCATCCACAACGCCCTCGATGCAGACGTCGTCGTTGTCGGGTTTGTCTTTGCTGACAAAAATCTTCTCGGGCCGGACTGCAATTTCGATAGTCTGTCCCACGTCGACCAGTTGTCGTCCCAGCGCCGTTAGTACTTCGCCCGCTTCATCAGAGCAGACCTGTATTCCCTCATCGCCAACGGCAGTAACAACACCTTCGAAGGTATTGATCGTGCCGATGAAGTCGGCCACAAAACGATTGCTTGGAAATTCATATATTTCCTTGGGCGTTCCGACCTGCTGGAATTGTCCCTTGTCCATTACCGCCATTCGACCGGACAGGGTCATTGCCTCTTCCTGATCGTGGGTTACAACGACAAATGTGATGCCAAGCTCGTCCTGGATGTTCATCAGTTCAAACTGGGTGCGCTCGCGCAATTTCTTGTCCAGAGCAGCCAGTGGTTCGTCAAGCAGCAAGACCTTTGGCTGCTTAATCAATGCCCTGGCGAGCGCCACCCGTTGTCGTTGTCCGCCTGACAATTGGTCGGGTTTGCGGTCCTTGAGCTCGGTGAGTTGAACCAGTGCGAGCATCTCATCGACCCGCTTGTCGATTTCGGCGCGACGAACTCCTTCTTTGCGTAATCCATAGGCGATGTTCTTTGCAACGTTCATGTGCGGGAACACAGCGTACGACTGGAACATCATGTTGACGGGTCGGTCGTAGGGCGCCTGATGGGTTACATCGACGCCGTCAATTTCAATCGTTCCGGATGACGGCATTTCGAATCCGGCCAACATGCGGAGCAAGGTCGTCTTGCCACAGCCGGAACCGCCCAAAATCGAAAACAATTCGCCCTGTTCGATATCAAGGTCGACATTGTCAACGGCGGTAAAATCACCAAAGTGCTTGCAGATCCCCTTGATGCGAATGAAGTGTTTCATAACCCGCTCTTTACACGAGCGAGAACCCGCGTGCGCGCTCGTTCCTGCATGGGGCCGTACGGGTCGGCCCGGAAGGTGCGGCTCAAGGCTTCCTCGTCCGGGTAAATGGCCGGGTTATTTCGCGCATCGATGCTGATCAGAAGTATCGCAGCCGCATTTGGGGTCGCGTAGTTCGAGTAGTCCGCGTTTCTGAATGCAATATCTCCGCGCATCAGGAAATTCATGAATGCATGGGCATTTTCGACGTGCGGTGCATCCGTAGGAATGTAGATGCCATCGATCCACATTCCAGCGCCTTCTTTCGGTATGGAATACGCGAGGTCAATATCAATGCCCGCCTCTTTTGATCGTTGTATGGCGTTCGCGTAATCGCCTGACCAGGCCATTGCGACGCAGAGTTCCTTGTTTGGCATGTCCGTCAGGTACTTGTCGTTACTGAAATAGCGCACGTAGGGACGCACCTCAAGCAACATTTCCTGAACTGCCGCAAGACTCTCTTCATCAACGGCGTTGGGGTCGAGCCCCAGGTACGCGAGCGCCATCGGGAGGAGGCTGGATGCTGAGTCAAAAAAACTCACGCCGCAGTCCGCGAGCTTACTGACGATTTCCGGATCGAACAGGATCGCCGCAGTATCCATAGGCTGATCCGGTAATCGTTCACGAACCAGGTCGACATTCCACGAAAACCCCGTGGTGCCCCAGTGATAGGGCGTGTTGTAGCCGCGCACCGACTCGTAGATATCGAGTTGCCGCATTATTTCCGGGTCCAGGTTTTTGAGATTCGGCAATTGCTCGGGGTCGACTTTCTGGTAGACGCCGATATCGATCAGGCGGCTGGCGAGCTGGTTGTCGTGGACGATGACGTCATAACCGCTATTGCCGGTCAAGAGCTTCACGTCGATCGTTGCAGATGTCGCGTAGGTGTCGTAGTTGACGCTGATTCCGGTCTCGGACTCAAACTGCTCGATAACACCAGGTGCGACGGCATCCGCCCAATTGTAGACGTTGACTACGTTTTCGCTGCCAGCACCAGTATTCGAATCGCCTCCACAGGCTGCAACAAGAAATAGTGTCGTGCTCGCGATGACTCGAATCAGTTTTGTCACATTCCACCCAGATCGTGCTTTAGAAGCGATCTGGCGATTATAAGCACTCCGCAACGTTCTCGTGCAAGGGGAAATGTTTCGGAAAAACGCTGTGCAGATACTCGGCAACAGCGTTGGTAGCAATTTGTCGATCAAATCGTTTTGGGCTGATCAGGTAGGAAAGCCAAAGTCCGTTCGTCATTGAGGTCAGGACGGTGGCGACGGCCGGACTCGACACATCTTTGTATTGACCGTCTGCAATTATTTCTTCGCACAATGAACACAAGACTTCGTCATAGTATTCGTCGGACTTTTTGCAAATTTCCCGGTAGCGTGGCCTGGATTTTACTTCACCCCAGAAAGCGAACCAGACGGCCAGCTTGCGGCGATCCAGAATAGAGGGGCGAAGATCGAGTTCCATTAATGCACTCAATTTGCTTGCCGCGTCGGGAGCTGACTTGTACAGCGCTCGATTGAACCGGGTCTTATAGTCATCGGCGATATAGCGTAGCGTTTCGTTCAAGAGGTTTTCTTTGCTCTCGAAATGCAGGTTGACGATGCCTTGGGACAGCCCGGCTTCTTTGGCGACATCACCCAAAGTGGTGCTACCCATACCTTTGCGGGCGATACAGATCATCGTTGCATCGATTAGTTGTTGCCGGCGTTTTTCGCGGCTTGCCGTGCGTTTGGTGTTTTTCGCTGTAGCAGCCATCAATTAATCATGCCATAATCTGAATGAATACTCATTCATTCCACCAATAGCGCTTCAAAAAAGACACGATCGCAGGCCGCCGCCGGAGGGCCGTTAAACCTATGAAAACCTATGACGCAATTGTCGTTGGTGCCGGACACAACGGCCTGACCACAGCAGCATTTCTGGCGAAAGCCGGACTCGACGTTGTCTGCGTAGAGAAAAACGATTACATCGGTGGTGCCACCGTGAGTCGAAATCTCTACAAGGACTGGTGGTATTCGAATTGTTCTTACGTGTGCAGTCTTTTGCGCCCGGAGATTTATCGTTCGCTCGAGTTGCACAAGCATGGCCTGCAGGTTACGCCTTACGGCGGTGATGTGACGTTGATGCAAAACGGAGATTACTACGCTTCTTATGACGATGCCGAGGCGACGTACAAGGAAAAGGCGCGTTTCTCCCGCAAGGATGCAGACGCCCACAAGAACTATTCTGCCGATACGATGCGGCAGTGCCGATTGATACGTGACTTCCTGCTCAGAACCCCACCTGACCCATCATCCTTTAAGCCAAAAGACCTGATGGAGCTCATTCGCATCGGTGGCAAACTCAATGAGATGGGTGAGGACCGTATTGGTGAAACCGTGCGCTTCTGGACGATGAGCGTTGCGGAGTATCTCGATGAGTATTTCGAAACCGATGTGATCAAGACGGCACTGTCCTCCAGTGGCATCATCGGAACGGCCCTGGGAGTTCATTCACCGGGCACCGCCTACGTATTGCTGCATCACTATATGGGTGATGTCGATGGCAATGTTGGCTCCTGGGGTTTTGCTCGCGGTGGTACTGGTGCGGTTGCCAATGCCATTGCCGGAGCGTTCCAGGCAGAGGGCGGCGAAATTCGGACTGAGGCCGGTGTAGACAAATTCATCGTCAAGAATGGCAAGGCGGTCGGTGTTGCCCTGGACAACGGCGACGAAATCCATGCGAACGTCGTAGTGTCAGCAATGGACGTGAAACGCACTTTCCTGTCCTGCATGGACAAGAGCGACCTGCCGGAAAAATTCCACAATCGCGTCGAGAATTTCAAGATTCGAGGCTCGTCGGGCAAGATCAATATAGCGCTCGATGGGTTGCCGACATTCCCGGCGCTTCCAAAGGGCAGTCCCCTGTATCTTGCCGGCATTCACTTCACTGATTCGATGGAGCGCATGGAACGTGCCTATGACGACTGGAAGGATGGTACCTGGTCGAAGGATCCTTATATCGATTTGACGATCCCGACGACCAACGATCCGACAATGGCGCCGCCAGGCAAGCATTTCATGAGCTGTTTCATTCAGTATTGTCCGCGCCAGATAAACGGGCGTGACTGGACACAGGAAGACAAGGACGGTTTCCAGAAATCGGTCTTTGACCAGATTTCAAATTACAGTCCTGACTTCGAGGACCTGGTCCTGCATGCCGAGGTTCGGACGCCGCAGGATATCGAGAATGAGATTGGCATTACCGAAGGCAACATCTTCCATGGCGAACTGACTATGGACCAGTTAATGCTCAATCGACCGGTACCGGGATATGCACAATACCGCAGCCCGATCGGCGGTCTTTATATGTGTGGATCAAGTACTCATCCGGGCGGCGGCATTATGGGCGCACCTGGGGCAAATGCGGCACGGGAGATCTTGAGTGATCTCAAACGTCCGAATACCGTACCGGAGAATTTTGGCGATGACTGACAAATACGATGCAATTGTAGTGGGTGCCGGCCACAACGGCCTGGTGTGTGCAGCAACGCTGGCCAAGGCTGGCAAGAGAGTGCTGGTGCTTGAAGCCAACGAGCAGGTTGGCGGCGCCGCTGTCACGCGCGAGTTCACCGAGGGTTATTCGGTGTCTGCCTGTGCGCATCTTCTGTATCAGCTGCAGCCGGAAGTTCGCAAGGAACTGAAACTGGCTACGCGACTGGCTTCTGAAGATATGACGACGATCGCACTTGGCGAAGATGGCAAGCATGTGCGTCTGAGGGCAGACAGTGTTGAAGGCGTTTCTGACGAAGATGCCAAACAGTATCGTGATTTCAGGAAGCGCATGACGCGCTTTGCGAATCTGCTGCGCAAGTACTTCAACAAGACACCACCGCGCTTGGGTACCAAGGACTTCAAGGACCTTTCGACGCTGGCTCAGTTGGGTCTCGATGTTCGCATGCTCGGCAAGGCCGAGATGGAAGCGCTGCTGCGATTGATCTTCATGAACATTCACGATGAGGTTACAGAGCGCTTCGAAAGCCCGATGCTAAAGGGAGCCATCAGTCTCGATGCTGTATTGGGAACGCACCTCGGACCTCGGTCGCCGAACACGATCCTGACCTACTTGTATCGCAATGCCGGTGATAATGGGCGAATCGGCGTTCCGGCAGGGGGTATGGGCAGCGTGAGCAATGAGTTGGCGCACGCTGCGCGATCAGCTGGCGTAACGATTCGTACAGACATGCCAGTCAAACGCATTATTATCGAGAACGGCCGGGCAACAGGTGTGGAAACAGAATCTGGCGATCGATTTGATAGCCTGATGGTCATATCGAATGCCGATCCCAAGACGACAGTGATGAAACTCATTGGCGCGGAGCATGCCGAGACTGGTTTCGCACGTCGAATTTCTCATTTGCGGGCGAAAGGAAATGCGGCAAAACTTCATCTCGCACTAGATGGACTGCCGACGATTGAGGGCCTGTCGAAAAAGGACTTCGCCGAACGCCTGGTGATTGCGCCGGACGAGCACTACGTCGAACGTGCGTTCAACCCTGCAAAGTATGGCGAGAGTTCATCGCACCCGGTTATCGAGTGCACTTTCCCCAGTTTCCGCGACGAAACACTGGCACCAACGGGCAAGCACGTCATGTCAGCGGTCGTGCAATACGCACCGTATGCAATAAAGGGCGGCTGGAATGATGAGGCGAAAGCCGCATTCATGAAGGCAATTATCGATACTCTGTCGAAGTACATGCCAGATATTGAGCAGCGCATAACGGCCAGTGAATTACTGACGCCGGCCGATCTGGAAAGCGAATTCCACATGACCGGCGGCCACTGGCATCACGCCGAACTGACGTTGGATCAATTCCTGTTTGTCCGTCCGGTGAATGGTGCAGCACAGTATAAATTGCCTATCGACGGCGTGTATTTGTGTGGTGCTGGCGCTCATCCGGGTGGTGGTGTTAGTGGCGCTGCGGGTCGCAACGCGGCGCGGGCCATTTTGAAGCGGGAGAAAGCAGCATGACTATCGTTCAAGGACCTGTGCGAGAAGCTGTCCATCAGGGGCCTCTAAAGACACCATTCTATCCGCGCGTTGAGAAACTCGACATCGTCAATCAGTGGCACGAGTGGAAAGGCTACTCAAGTCCTGATGCCCTGTACTGTGAGGACCAGGAGTATTTCGCTATTCGTAATG
>Ga0164320_10000397_pt1 | contig 13949 bp, 9 predicted proteins | sample GuaBasSediGuay11_FD_113736 | JGI IMG/M metagenome (GOLD analysis project Ga0164320, IMG submission 113736) | Subseafloor sediment microbial communities from Guaymas Basin, Gulf of California, Mexico - Guay11, Core 4567-28, 0-3 cm | ecosystem: Environmental > Aquatic > Marine > Hydrothermal vents...
AAAAAAGTATCCTATAAAAAGATGCTGAAAACCATAGCTAAAAGTGATATTATCCTATTTGGAGAATCGCATAATAATGCTATTGCTCACTGGTTACAATACGAAGTAACTTCAGATATTAACAATACTAATAAACTTATGTTAGGTGCCGAAATGTTTGAAGCAGATAACCAAAAAGCTTTAAGTGATTACTTAAAAGGAAACATAGATGCTAAAGGATTAGATTCGTTGGCACGATTATGGAAAAACTATAAAACCGATTACAAACCATTAGTTGATATTGCCAAAAAAAATAAACTACAATTTATAGCAACAAACATTCCGAGAAGATATGCAAGTATGGTTCATAAAAGCGGATTTAAAGTACTTGACACACTAACTCTTAAAGAAAAGGAATGGATGGCTCCTTTACCAATGCCTTTTGATAGTGAATTGGCAACATATAAGAATATACTAAAATTAATGGGAGATCATGGCACTCCAGAATTAGTTATGGCACAAGCCACCAAGGACGCAACAATGGCGCATTTTATTTTAAAAAACTATAGAAAAGATTATACGTTTCTGCATTATAATGGTTCTTATCATTCCGATAATTACGAAGGTATCCTATGGTATTTAAAAAGAGAACGACCAAATATTAATTACGCTACTATTACTACTATATCTCAAGAAAATGTAAACAAACTACTTGATGAGCATAAGAATAAAGCCGATTTTATTATTTGTGTAGATGACAATATGACTAATACATATTAGTTTTTAAACTAACATTCTATTTTCTTTTTTAAGAAATCCAAAAGCACCAAATCCCAAAAAACAAAAACTTCTAGCTTCGGTCTTCCATCTTCCATCTAAAAAATTTATCTTTGATAAATTTCTAATTATAAATGAACGACAATCTCATTTTCTTACTTGCTATTATAGTTTCAGTAGTTGCTGGTGCATATCTTCATAAGTTCATTAGAAACCTTAATAATAAAAATGAAAAAGATTTATTTGATGAACGTTTAAAACAATCAAATGAAAATCTTGAATCTTTAGAAAAAACAAAAAATGAAGAAATAAAAAGGCATGAAACAGCTATAGAAGTGTTGAATGCTAAATTAGTTGAATTTGATATTGTTAAGGCCAATAAAATTAAACTGGAAGTATCAATAAAAAATGTTGAAAAAGAAAGAAATGATTTAAAAGATGAAAACACAACTTTAAAAAAAGACGAAGATATTAGAATCAATGAATCAAAAAAGGCAATTGATTCAGCTAATATTTTAATTAAATCTGTAGAAAAAGAAAAAGAACGATTAAATGATGAACGTGTTGAAAAAGAAAGAAGTAGGCTTGAAGCTCTTAAAGAAACATGGAATAATCATGAAAAAGATGTAGAAAATCATATTCGCCTTCTTTGTAAGAATAATGTAGTTTCTTATATCGAACAAAACGACTTTCCTTATGCTGGGAAAAAACCTGATAATACAATCGAAATACTAGAACAATATATCATTTTTGATGCAAAAAGCCCTGCAAATGAAGATCTAAATAATTTCCCAAAATATTTAAAAACTCAAACTGAAAATTTAAAAAAATATGCAAAGCATGAAAATGTAAAAAACGATTTATTTTTAGTAATCCCTTCAAACACACTATCTGTAATTAAAGAATTTACATATAACATAGGAGATTATAATGTTTATGTAATATCTAAAGATTCGTTAGAGCCAATAATTTTAAGTCTAAAAAAGATAGAAGAATATGAGTTTGCTGATAAATTGAGTCCAGAGGAAAGAGATGATATTTGCAGAATAATTGGAAAATTTGCTCATACAACTAAAAGAAAAATTCAGATTGAAATGTACTTTATGGAAGAATTTTTAGATATTCTTAAGAAATCAAAAAACCTATTGCCTAAAGAAATATTAAAACGTGTAATCGAGTTTGAAAATGCTGTAAAACTTAATCCACCAATGGAAAAAAGGAAAAAGCAAATTTTAACTAAAGATTTAATTGATGATGTAAATCAAATCAAAAAGGAAATTGAATTAAGAGAGATTCCTCAAATTGAATCAAAAATTATTTTTAAAGAAGATAAATAAAAACATCTAACTTTGTACACAACAAAAAACCAGAGAAGTTAACTTCTCTGGTTTGATTTAATTATTAAACTGTCAACCTATTTTAGGACGACTCAGTTTAAGGTTATGATAAAGACTAATTCATCAAATCTGCAGCCATTTTAATATTTTCTTTCAAATCGGCAGCAATCCCTTGATTTCCATCTTGGTCATTAGGGAAAATCTCAATCAATCCATTACCATTATTATCTGTAGCCTGACTCAAGTCTATTTGATTAAGAGAGCTTAAGAATTGTGAAATATCAAATTGTACTGTAAAATCTACAATTCCATCTTGTACTAACACTCCTGTACTTCTGCCTACATCTAAATTTTCGCTGGTATCATGCCAGAAAACAAAAGGGACACCATCAATAGTACCTTCTATATAGATTGATCTATCAAAAAGATCGTCAGTAGCTGGCAAATCTTCATCTTTATGAAGCTTAAATCGCAATTCTTTATAACGTCCATCAGGAACAAATACATTACCTATAGTTTGAGATAAAGCATTAGTACCATCTAACAAATCAATTTGATAAGGACCTCTAAACTGTATTTCATCTGTATCAAGACTACTAGTAGCATCGTCATCATTTTTAAAGACAACATCACGTATTGAAATTCTAAAGTCTGTAAAAATTACATCAGCTGCAAAAGCTTTTTGATTAATTGCAGACTTAGAAACACTTTGGTTAACAGCACTAATTGTTAAATTAATGCCTCCTTCTCCATTATTATTATCTTTTGAACAACTAATAATAGCTAATGTAAGTAAGGTTAAAAATAAAAATTTAAAATTTTTCATAATTTTAGGTTTTTGGGGTTTTGGGTTTATTTATATAACAACTAACTAAATAAATATCCTGATTAAACGCTTGAATATTTATTTTAATTGTTGGCAATATAAACATTTAAATTAAAAAAACATCGTTAAAAGGTAAATATACTCGATGAAATGTATATTTATGATTTGATTAAATATGTAAATCATTGTTTATCAGTAAGTAATGATTATATTAACCGAAATGTAAATAATAAGTAATTTTTTAATTTGATAAAGTTAATTTAGATTAAAAATAAACTCTAAAGATAGCATTTGGAGTAATTCCTAAAGAGCGTTGTATGGTTTCATTAACAACATCTTCATTTATACGATAAAAATTATTAACCTCATTGTCATTGTTTAATACATTCCAAACTGAAATACCTATATTAGCCTTGACCTTGCTTGTAAATCTAAAATTATATAGTGCTGAAACATCTACTCTTAAATACTCGTCAAGATTGTTGGTATTGGTAGCTCCAAAATTAATTGTATTATCAATAATTTCATTTCCAATCATAGGAAGTGTAGTTGGTTTTCCGGAATGCCAATTAAGTCCTGCAGAGATTTTTAATTTTTTGGTTGAATAAGCTGTACCAATAGTCACAACATGAGCCACATTATAGTTGCTAGGAAATGCGTTTGTTTCTAAATCATTAAATGTATAAGAATTGTTCATAAAAGAATAGCTAATCCAAGTATTAAATTGATCTATATTTTTTCTTAATAGGAAATCTAATCCTGTCACATCGTAGCTTCCGTTTGTTTTAACAAACTCGTATTGATTGTGAAACCCTTGGCTTTGTGTAGTAATACCATCAACATTTTTAAAATAGGCCTCAGCACTTACAAGCCAACCATTTTGACTATAATTAAGTCCAACTGAAATTTGCTCACTTGTTATCACAGGAATATCATCATCGTTAGATAATTGCCACCTGCGTTTTTCTATACCTAAAAAATCGTTTTGAAAATTGATAATTTGAGATGTGTTTTGATGTTTCATTTCACCTAAAATTTCAAAAGTAAAATAGTCAAGAAAACGCTGGCTAAAACTTAATCGAGGTTCTAAAATCGTTTTATTAAATTTATCGATATAATTAAACCTAACACCAACATTAAGATTTGTATTTTTATTTAAAGACTTTAATCCTAATTGAGAAAATACACTATGAGTTCTAACAACTTCAGATACTAACAATCTAAAAACAGGTCTGTCCACATCGTCCAAATTGGTAACCTTAGTCTCTACAAAGTGATAGCCAGATAAAAGACTAAACCTATCATTTAATTTGTAATCTACTTTTAATTTGAGGCTTGTTTCTGAAACTATATTTTCTTGTAAAAAACGTTGCGAATCAAATATGTTAACATTAATGGCTTTTAGCTTATAATCGGTTTCATAAACTTCAAATGTAGTTTGCAAGTCTTCATTCCATATTCTATTATAATATAGTGCTCCTGCAATACTATTTTGAGTTAAACTACTTTCTTTAGACTCTGCATTATTATTAATCACTGCATTTTCATTAAAAATGAGCTCGTTGCTTACGTTTATAAAATTGAGTCGTATTTCATCTTTATCTGAGATTTTATAAATCCAACGTAATGAGGTGTCATAAAAATCGAATGTTTTACCAGAATTTAATATATTATTAAAGTTATTTTCTACTTCGGTATCTTGTGAAATCCTATCGAAATACTCATTATACGTTGGAGTTTTAATAAAATCGCTAAGAGATTTTCTTGCTGCTATTTGAATAGATGAATTTTTTCCAATTGGAATGTCTGTAAAACCATTTGCATCGATTAAATTCATACCAATATTTCCACTAAATTTTGTATTTATATTTTTGTTGGTTTGCATTGCAATAGTTCCTGATACACCATCTGTATAGCTAACATCTGAACCGTTTTTTCTTAAGGAAACTTTTTGAGTTATTTGTGGATTATACATAGAAATAAGTCCAAAAAAATGACCAGATTGGTACATTTTAATATTATCCCAAAGTATTAAATTTTGGTCGTGTGTGCCACCTCTAATGTTTATATTAGAAACCGTTTCGTTTATACTTTGTATGCCTGGAAAAGCCTGAACCGATTGTAACACATCATTATCTATAAGTCCTGGCAAAATGTCGAAATCTGAAAAATTTATTTCAAAAGAACCATCGTTAATTTTATTAATTCCACTTGTTATATAATCTGAAATAATAACTTCTGATAGCGATTGAAAATTAGGAAGCAAATAAATATTACTACATTCATTTATAGTAAAATATTTGTATGTTCTATTAATAGTTTTATATCCTAAATACCTGATAGTTATTTGTTCAAATTCACTACCAATATTTAATTGAAAAAATCCATTTTCATCACTAATAGTGGAGTTTTTTAATCCTTGAATGGTTGCGTTTACCAAAGGTGTTAAGTTATCTATATCTTTGATGAAACCACATAATACAAGCCCTTCTTTTGGTTTTACTAAAATAAAATTATTATTCATTATAGTAAAGGTTAGACCAGTAATCTTTTCTAGATAATCTAAAGCATCGGTTAGAGATAATAGTTTGTCAGGAGATTTTAAAGTAATGTCTTTAATAATATCTTCAGCGTAGTTAAATTGAACATTATATTGTCTTTCAATTTTTACAATAATTTGGATAAGACTTTGTTCTTTATTTTTTTCTTGAGCTTCAATATTAAATGTAACAATAATTATCACGCTTAATAATAAAATAAACTGCCTAATTTTTTTTCGCATAAATTACTACGAGGTTTGATGAACTCATTTCATAGGTCAATTCCATTGGCTGTGTAATAGAAATTAGGGCATTTTCTAAATTGTTGTGAGTGAATCCTCCAGTAAATATACGATTTGTGTTTATATTTTTAAATGTAACTGTTATATTATATTGTCTTTCTAATTCAGCAATTACTTCTTTAAAAGGAATTCTTTTAAAACTACTAATATTTTTAGTCCATTGTGGTATTTGAGACTTTATTGTTTCTTGAATAAAACTACCATTTAATATTTGATAGGTATCACCAGCAGCTAATAGCCTTGTAATGGTATCAGAGATTACTCTCACTTTACCTTCATAACATTTTACTTCAAAATAGTTATTACGCTGTTTTACATTAAATTTTGTGCCAACAATTGTTACTATTCCATCTTCAGTATGCACATCAAATTTCTTACCTTTGGCTACTTCAAAATATGCTTCACCTTCAAGCTTAAGAGATCTGTTATCATTCCAGTCACGCTTGTTATATTCTATCGTTGAAAGCGCATTTAAGCTTACTTGCGATAAGTCTGGTAACTCAATTGTGGTTTTTTGATTTGCTAAAGTTTGTATTTGAGTGAGGTTATTAAAAAAGAATGTGAAATATATTCCAAATGCTATAACAGCAACACTTGCAATTCTTAACATTGGTGTAGCCCAATGAAGTTTTTTAACTGCTGTGTTTTGAGAATTGTAACGCTCTTTAAATGCATTAAAGTCATCAATTTTAGAAAAATGAGATACCTTAAAATGCATTGCACTATCAACTATATCAATATTAAACTGATAATCTTCAAGTTGATTAAACGCATCCTTTTCAGAATTAGTTAAATCATTATTTAACCATTTTTGTATTAAGTATTCTTTTTCCATAAATCTCTTTCTTAACTATATAACAACTTTAAATGCTTTTTTCCTGATTATTTTATTTTAAATCCTTCTAATTCTTCTTTTAAAATGTTAAATGCAGTATATATTCTATATTCAACAACTTTTTTTGTAACACCTAGCATCTCTGCTATTTCACTATGTGTCTTGCCTTCTGCTTTATTCAATAAAAATGCAATGCGCTGTTCTTCACGTAAACTTGCTAATACTTTTTTATAACTCTCAAGAAATTGCTCTTTCTCTAAAATAAATTCTGGAGTTTCGTTGGTATAATGTTTTGGATTTATCTGTTGGTACTTTAACACCACTTTTTGGTGTTTTATTTCGTTAAGCATCAAATTATTTGCAACTGTAAATAAAAAAGATTTAGCCTTACTTAAGGGTACTTTTTTACAATTATTCCAAAGTTTAATAAATGCATCTTGAGCCTTATCATTAGGATTAAATTGGTCACCATATTTATAGTATAGGTAATTATGGAGGTCATTTGAGTATTTATTATAAATACGTTCAAAAACAGTTTCTTTGCAAATATTATCAAATAAGTCTTTAGGCAAAATATTTTTTTTGAGCCAACAAAGTTAGATAAATATTTCAACAAAAATAAGGAGTATTTAAAAGTTAGTTGTTATAGTTATAAAGTACGTCTAATAATCTAATAAAATTGTTATGAAAAAATCCTTAAAATCAATCCTTTTAATATTTCTATTTTATGCTTTTATATTTACATCTTGTAGAACTGAAGAAACCGAGTTTATACAAAGTCCAGAAGAAGAAATTTTAGCAGAAAATTCTACAGTTGCAACACTTATACAACGTACAGCTACCAACGATGGTAGTCATGATAATATTATAGATGGGTCAAACTGTTTTGATGTACAGCTCCCAGTAACCGTTTTTGTAAATGGAATTGAAGTTATTGTTAATACTGAAGATGATCTAGATGATATAGAAGCTATTTTTGATGAATTTGAAGATGATGAAAACGAACTTGTAATACAATTTCCTATAACTATAATTCTTGAAGATTTCACAGAAGTAGTAATTAATAATATTACCGAATTAAACAGTTATTCAGCTAATTGCAATGGAGAAAATGAAGTTGATGATGATATTGAATGTATTGATTTTCAATATCCTATTAGTGCTTCCATTTTTAATATCAATAACGAATTAATTGACGTAATAACAATCACAAATGATAATGAGCTTTATGATTTTATTGAAGATTTAGATTCTTCTACAATAGTAACCATAGATTTCCCAATAACTGTAATTCTTTCAGATGGCGAACAAGTAACCATAAACAACCTAACTGAATTAGGAATTGTTATAGAAAATGCAGAAGATGATTGTGATGAAGACGATGATAATGATTGGAACGATGACGATTGTAATAACTGTACAGATAATCAACTTGTTGATGTTTTAACATCATGCACAAACTGGATGGTTGACAAATTAGAACGAAACGATAATGAACTTGAAGATATTTATGTAGGTTATTTGTTTGAGTTTTTAAATAATGGCACTTTATCTGTAACATCTGGCGGCAATTTGTTTTCTGGAACTTGGGATGCAACAGGCACAGGAAATAATATAACCGTGACTATAAATGTTATTGGTCTATCTGATTTTAATGATAGTTGGATTTTACATGAAATAGAACAAAGCACAGTTGAAACTAAAGTTGATTTAAGACTTGGTGATGATAGATTACGGTTTGAGAGTGATTGTATAGGCAATGGAGGAAGTATAGATGATACAGTATTGGTACAAGCATTAACAACTGGAGATTGGTTTATAACCTATTTTTTTGATGATACAGATGAAACCACAGATTTTAATGATTATGTTTTTAATTTTGCTTCAGATGGATCAAGTACAGCAACAGATACAAATGGAACAACAAATGGAAACTGGTCAACATCATTGGGTGACGAAACTCCTTTAGAATTAAACCTAAACTTTGGGGAAACAATGCCATTAGATGAGCTTGCCGAAGATTGGGATGTTCTTGAAGTAACTAACGATATTATACGATTAAAAGATGTAAGTGGTGGTGATGGTTCTATTGATTTTTTAACCTTTGAAAGAACACAAGGAGGTGGAGGAGGAAATGATCTTGTTAACATTTTATCTGACGGCTTATGGAATGTAGCATCATATACAGAAGATGGCTTTGATGAAACTAATGATTACAATGGTTATCAAATTAATTTTGATGCTAATGGAACTGTAATTGCTGATAACGGAACATCAATTAACGGAACTTGGTCAGTTGAAAACTCTGGAAATATTTTAGTATTAGACTTTGGTGTCTCAATACCATTTGACGAATTTAATGATGATTGGGATGTTATCTCTGTTTCAGACACTCAGGTTATTCTGCAAGATGTAAGTGGTGGAAATGGTGGAACAGATATACTAACGCTTCAAAAATTATAAACACTAATTAATTTATATATAATATGAAAAATAGAATTTTATATAGCATGCTTTTAATGATGAGTTTGTTGTTAACTCCATCTTGTTCTTCAGATAATGATAGTATAAACTCTAATAATAACAGTGTTGAAATTGCTCAAATTGAAAATGAGGTAGAATCTGGCATCTGGGTAATTACAAGTTTTGTAGATTCAGGTCAAGATGAAACCAATAATTTCATTAATTATAATTTTACGTTTAGTACAAATGGAACTTTAATCGCTAATAATGGTACAATAACTATGACAGGAACCTGGTCTGTAACAACTAGTAGCAACAGTAATGATGATAGTAGCAGTAATGATGATATTGATTTTAATATCTTCTTTCCAGTTCCAGAAACCAACGATTTTGAAGATTTAATTGATGATTGGGAAATAGTTACACACAATAGCAATACTATAAGTCTTATTGATGTAAGTGGTGGAAATGGAGACACAGACATTTTAGTATTTCAAAAGAATTAAAAAAAATTAAATTTCTCCTTATTTTGTCCCAATGCATTTGATTAATAGCAGAACTGCTTCAACAGGTAAATATTGAAGCAGTTTTCTTACTATTTGGAACAAATAAAAAATTACGAGTTCAAATAACTATTATTAACATTTATAACACTAATTATCACAACTAAATCTCTATTGCACATATCAAGTTAATTTCCATTAAATATGTAATGAATGTAATAAATTAATGACTAAATATTTAATCAAAAAAATAAAAGCGAAAAGAAACATGGTAATTAAAGTAAGTACATTATTTATCATTATATTACTTTCTTATTCAGCCTCTAGTCAGACCAGTGATTGGATTGCTCCACCCGAAAGCATTAACTTAATAAATCCTTTAAAAGGAGATGAAAAAGCACTGGTAAAAGGGAAAAAGATATATTACCAGATTTGCGCAACTTGTCATGGTAGGACCGGTATAGGTGATGGTCCAGGCGGCAAAACTTTTGACCCGAAACCGGCAGACCACACGAGTGACAAAGTACAGAAACAAAGTGACGGTGAGCTTTTTTGGAAAATAACTAATGGACGAGGTGACATGCCAACTTATGGTCAACTGCTTTCCAAAAAGCAAAGGTGGCAAGTTATTGAATACATGCGATTGTTGAAAAAAAATTAATTTAAATATTTTATGATTATATTTAACAGAAGCGACAGAACCTGAAACTGTCTCTTAAATTTTAGCTAGAAAAGTTCACATTAGTTTGAAGACATACATGCACGACATAAACAAAATATTTAAGCTCAGGATTAAAAGCAAAATGCTAATTGCATTTATTGCCCTTTCTTTAATTCCTGTTATTATTGTAGGGATAGTTGGGATAGTTTCAAATGTGAATTCATTACGTCAAATTGCGATCAAGAATCTTAGATACGATCTTGCTGAAAGGCAACAAAATCTTGATTTGTTCTTTAATTCAATTGAAGAAAACGTAAACTCCCTTGTCTCTTCAGTTACTTTTGATCGTTTTATTAATGCCATTAAAAGTAACAATCAGGTTAATATAAATCAAACAACTGCTGATCTTCTTCCTGAAATTTTGAATTTTACGCGAAATCGAGATTTCTTTTATCAAATAAAGTTTATTGATAACAACGGCGATGAACAATTTTTAGTTCAGAATATAGATAGCACCTATCAATTATTAGAAAGAAATGAATTAAACAAATCACCAACCGGGTTTTATTCATACATCGCTAAAAGAATTGCTCCAAATACTGCTACGTTTATTCCAATTGAATTAAAAAAGGGAATAGGAAATGAACTGATTCCTGCAATAAGCTGTATTTTTAATGTTAGTAAACCGGATTTTTTTGGCATACTGGTACTTCAGATATATGCCAAAAACTTTATTAAATTTATTGAACGGGAAAACCCTAGAATTCAAGATGCAAAATTAATGCTGGTAAATAACGAAGGGTATTATATCTATCATTCCAGTAAAAAAAATGAATGGAACCAACTCTCTGCCTCTAAGCTGACATTGAACCTAAGAACAGATTTCGGAAATAGGAATGCTGATAAAATTCTTTCGGACTCTGATAATGTCATTTATGATTTTGGTGACCAAATTGTGGCTCAAACTAAGGTCTTTACTTCAGATTTTAGTTTAGATAATGAAAACACTTTAATATTAAGTGTTAAAAAAGATGATATATTTAAAACTGTGAATTATTATAAATTAATCATTTATATTTTATTTGTATTTTTTCTTTTAGTAGCATTATTATTAGCACTTTTAGCAACTCAACAATTTATAAAACCAATTCGTCTTTTAATAGGAGAAGCGAGAATTATTGCATCGGGGAATTATGATGTAAGGGTTAAAATTGATACTAAGGATGAAATTGAGGAACTAGCAAATCAATTTAATATAATGGCCTCATCATTGCAACAACGTGAAATATTAATTAATCAGCATAAAGATTTATTAGAACAAAAAGTAAAGGATAGAACCGAGGATTTGGAGAATGAAAAGAATAAGCTTAAAACCATTTTTGATAATGTTCCAATTGGATTTATTTTATTAGATATGGAAAACAAAATAATTTCTGCAAGTTTCGAAATAGAGAGAATTTTGGGGAAACAAATAGAAGAAATTGCAGGTAAAGATTATTTTGAAATTACTAAGTGGGAAAATGATGATAAAAAGGAATTAATTGAAAAGATTAAGCTAACGAAAGAAACATTCACAGATTACACTTCAATTATAAACAAGGATGGGTCAAAACAATTCCTTGAACACATACTTATTCCAATAAAAAACAATAATAAAATTGAATCAATATTAGAAATAACTATTGACATCACCGAAAGGAAACGTTTACAAGATTTATTAATCCATTCTGAAAGATTAGCCGCTTCAGGTGAACTGGCCGCTGTTATTGCGCATGAAATACGCAATTCATTAACATCTGTAAGAATGATATTGCAACTTCTTTCAAGGAAAGAAGGAAATTTAAAGTCTGATGTTGATTCTTTTCATGTAGCTCTGGATTCAGTGTACCGAATGGAAAGAGTTGTAAATGATTTATTGCAATTAGCCAGACCATCAAAACTAGAAAGAAAATATGAGAATATTAATAATGTTCTTGAATCTGGAGTTGAGCACTACATATCACACATGCAACAATTGAATATAGAAACAGAAATGAATCTTGAAAACGATCTGCCAAAAATATTGATTGACAAAAATCGTATTAAAGAAGTATTTATTAATCTTATTTTAAATGCAATTCAAGCTTTTAATGGTTCTGGAAAAATAATTATTTCTACAAAATTCATTATATTGGATAAAACTATACGAGAAATGTCTAAAGTGAAAATTGTGGATTCAGGTTATCATCAGGTCGATATTGAGGAAATATTATTAAAAAAAGGAAGTAAAGTTATTGAATTAAAGATAAGAGATACTGGTCAAGGTATAAATTCCAACATTATTGGCAGAATTTTTGATCCGTTTTTTACAACTAAAGTAAAAGGTACTGGTCTGGGTTTATCACTCGTAAAAGATGCTATAAATAAACATGGTGGAATTATTCAGGTACAAAGCAAAGTTCAGAAAGGTAGTATATTTACAATTTTTCTGCCAGTTAAGTAATTTTTAAAAAAACTTTATGAGCAAAGATAAATTGTTAATTGTCGATGATGATAAAAATATCCAATTTGCTTTTAGAAAAGCTTTTGAGAGTAAGAATATTGATGTAGTTTCAGCAGATAATGGAGATGAAGCATTAAGTATTATTGATATTGAAAAGCCAAATTTGATCTTTATGGATGTGTCTATGCCCGGGAAAAATGGATTACTTGTTTTAGAAGAGTTAAATGAACGAAAAATTGATATTCCAGTTATTATAATTACAGGTTTTGGAACGATGAATACAGCAATAAAGGCAGTTCAGTTTGGTGCATATGAATACATCTCAAAACCTTTAGATATTGATAAGATTTATTTTGTTGCTAAGCGTGCACTTGAGATGGTTAGGTTAAGGAATAAGGTTGATAATCTAAATGTTGAACTTTCAAAAAAAACTGCGAAAGATGAAATTATTGGCAACCATCAAAAAATGCAGAAAGTATACAAATTGATAGGCGCTGTTGTAAATACATCTAATACTACAAATATTCTAATAACTGGTGAAAGTGGTACAGGCAAAGAATTGGTAGCAAAGGCAATTCATAAAAATAGTAATAGCACAGAAAAACCATTTATTGCAATGAATTGTTCTTTAATTTCAGACTCTCTTTTAGAAAGTGAATTATTTGGTTATGAAAAAGGCGCATTTACAGATGCAAAAGATAAAAGAATTGGGAAATTTGAATTAGCTGATGATGGGACGATCTTTCTCGATGAAATTGGTGATATGCCTTTAAGTTTACAGAAAAAATTACTGCGTGTAATTCAAGAGAGGGAATTTTACAGATTAGGCGGCAATAATCTGATAAGGCTCAAAGCGAGATTCATTGCTGCAACAAATAAGAACCTGGAAAAAAGTATTAAAAATAAGGAATTCAGACAAGATCTTTTTTACAGAGTTAACGTTTATCCTATTAACCTTCCTCCTTTGAGGGAGAGAGGAGAAGATATTATCTTGCTGTTACATCACTTCATTCAAAAATACAGTAAAAATCTTGGTAAAAAATTTGATTCTGTACATCCTGGGGTAATTAAATTTATTAATGAATATAAATTCCCGGGTAATGTTCGTGAACTTGAAAATTTCATTGAACATGCTCTTATCATAAGTAATGATAATGTACTTAGATTAACGGATTTCCCTATAAAAGAAAATATAGATACTGGTAGTAATTATTTTAGTTTTTCTTCATTAAAATTAGAGGAAG
>Ga0164320_10000398_pt1 | contig 13936 bp, 15 predicted proteins | sample GuaBasSediGuay11_FD_113736 | JGI IMG/M metagenome (GOLD analysis project Ga0164320, IMG submission 113736) | Subseafloor sediment microbial communities from Guaymas Basin, Gulf of California, Mexico - Guay11, Core 4567-28, 0-3 cm | ecosystem: Environmental > Aquatic > Marine > Hydrothermal...
GGTCTGAACAATCCGAGACCACTGGCCGAACTGGGCCCGGCGGAGCAGGTTTTCACACCGGACGACATCATGGCCGGGCGCCTGCCCGAGGGCCCCACGCTGATTTTCGACGACGACCACTACTACATGAGCAGCGTCATCGCCGAACTGCTGCGAGAGCAAAATATTCCGGTCACCCTGGCGACGCCGGAAGATATCCTGTCGACCTGGGGTAGCATGACTTCCGAAAAAACTCGCGTGCAACGACGCCTGATGGAACTCGAGGTTGAGCTGGTCACCGCGCACAACCTGGTCCGCTTCAACGGCAGCGAAGCGGAAATCCGCTGTACCTATACCGACAGGCCGCGGACCATCCCGGTCGAGGCCGTGGTCAGCGTAACCATGCGCGCGCCCAACGACGCTCTCTTCCTCGAGTTGCAAGATCGTATCGAAGCCGCTTCAGACCCGGACTACCGCCCGCTTTCGCTGTCTCGCATCGGCGACTGCGAAGCACCGTCGATCATCGCCGGTGCGGTTTTCTCCGGCCATCGCTACGCGCGCGAACTCGACACCGAGGTCGATGTGGATAATCGTATCAAGTACGACCGGGTATTCTTCGACGATGCCTGATCCCGGCCACAAGGCTTCCGGTAACTACCTGCAAACCCTGCTGCGCTACTACCAGGAGGAGATCAGCGGCGAGGCTTACTTCTACGGATTGGCTGAACATTTCAGCGAACGCGAAAAAACGATTCTGCTGGCGCGCATCGAACGTCACGCGGCGGCGGCGGTCGAACCCCTGCTCGAAAAGTACGGCTTGAAACCAGCTGACGAAGCGGCCCTTGAACGCGAGGGGCAGAGTTATGTCGAGTTGCACCAGTCCTGGAGCTGGACGCAATTCATGACCTATATCATCGAGCGCTACCCGCTGTACACGGAGGATTTCCTCGCGCTGGAGCGCATGGCGCCGGCAGAAGACCAGGTTGCTTTGAAAAAATTGACCGACCACGAAGTCGCCGTCATCGACTTCGCCAAAAAGGAACTGGCGGGTGATACGAACAGTGTCGATCTGTTACTGCAATATCTCGACTGACCTTGTCATGACGCTGCTACGCCAAAGAGTATTGACATCGACCATGATCGCGGTCTGGCTTGCGATCGCTCCACCGCTGCAGGCTTCCGATACACCCGTGCCCGAAGCACAGACAAAATCACCGCAGGCCGCGCCGGGAGGCTGTTCCTGCGATGTTCGCAAGCAACACCAGGTGAAGGCGCGGCTGGAGAAAAAGAAACAGCAGGAACAGGCTGGCCAGGTCGATCCGGATCAATCGTCGCAGTCTACCGAAACGTCATCGGTTAACGGTTCGGACTGACATAGCAGGATGTAGCCGCGCTCGAGATCGCGCGTCGATAACACGTTGTTCTTGCGCATTTGCACCTCACCTCTTTTTAGCAGCACCATGCAGGTTCCGCAGTGCCCGTCCTGACACTGGAATGCGGGATCGAGATCGGCATCCAGCATGCAATCCAGCATGACTTCACCCACTTGCCAGGAGACTTTGTGCTCGATGCCGTCGAGCGTGGCGTGAAAAGAGCTCACTGCGCCGGTAGCGTTGCTATCCGGATTCATTTCACTAGTCCAGCAGGCAAATATCGTCGCCAGGCTTTACCGTACCTTCAGTGAGGACGGCGGCGTAGACACCGGCAAAACCGTCGTGTTTCCTGGCGATGTGTTTGAGGATGCGCGGTTGCGTCTCGGCGGTATCGGGGTCGATGGTGATCGATTTGCAGCGCGGATCGAGCTCGCGCACCATGATTTCAAGCCGATCGCCGATCTGCAGGCGTCGATTGACGAGCTCATTTTCATAGAAGCCGTCGGCGTTGCTCCAGTCGACGTAGAAATTGGCGCGGAAGCGGCGTTTATCGATATCCATTGCGGTTTCCCGCTGCAGTTGCGCGAGGGTTTGCAGCGAAAACAGCGACAACGGCCGGCAATCGACCGCGTTCTTTTGCGTGAAGTGCAGTCTGAGCTCGCCGCTAGCCGCGTCGCTCAAACCCGCGAGAAAGGCCGGGTCCTCGACGTCGAGGGTTTCGCCACCCGGCGTTACGATCTCGAGCGCAAAGGCATCGGCCGTCGGGTAAGGCGGGTTCAACGCCTCCTTGAATGCCGCCTCCATCGCCAGCGGTTTCAGCGTGCTTTGCTGATTCCGGTAGCGGGCACCGTAAAGTATGAATTCCTCCTGCTCGCGATTGGTATGCCAGGGGAACTCCGCCGGTGCATCCGACGATGATATCGCGTACAGGCGATCGCCCATGACGCCCGTATAGGCGACGAATACGTCTTCGACCGACTCACCGCGCATGCTCTTTACCGGGTAGCGCCAGACGCTTTCGAGGGTTCCTATCCTGTTCATTTGCAGCCCTGTTGTTTATGCGTGGATTCGAATCGAGTGAGCACGGCGATGTTTGCGCCGTTGTTACGACGCAGCCGCCGGTTCCAGGATCGCGTAAAACTTTTTAACGTAGGCGTTCGCCTGCCACCTGCAGACAGTGCCCATCGGGATGAAAAAGGCATCGCCCGCGGTGAAACGGTGGCTGCTGCCATCGGCCTCGGTAATCAGTACCTCGCCTTCCAGCAACTGCACCATCTCATGCCACGGAAACGGCCTCATTTCACTATCGAAGGCGGTGCTGTCCCACATCCCGACAAAATAGTTTTCGGCATCATTGGTGAACAGGATGTTATCGTGTTGCAACGGTTTTTCGCCGACGATGACGAGCGGTTCGGTCGTCTCCATCGGCTCCATACCTGCTGCCATTACATCCGCGTCGAGCAGCCTGACGCCACCGTCGGCAGTTGCGATTTCGGGGGTTATTGCGCGCGGATCGGCGTAGGTCATGAAAAATTTGCGCAGAAACCCGACCTGCTTCCAGCTGATCGGAATGGCATTGCGAATACAGAAGGTTTCCCCGACCCTGACCAGGATCTCTTTTTCATCGGCGTCGACCATACTCACCTGGCCCTCGAGCACCCACATGAATTCATCGCCGGGGTAAGGGCCGAAGGCTTCCTGCATCGTCGTCGTGGTCCAGACCCCTACGCTCAAACCGTGGTCCGCATCTTCGTAGTAGACGTGTATGTGCTGTTCGGGCAACTCGGACTGGAAATCGGCCGGGTCTAGCTCCATTTTCTCGAGGCCAATGCCCTCGGGACCGTTGGCTTGCAGTCGAATGACCCGTAGATTGTTACTCATAAGATATCCTCGATGTCGGTTAGCGAAAGGCGTCGGCCGACGCCATTATTTAGCGAAAAAGTTTGACCGACCGACCCGATAAAGTCAACAAACTGAATGACTAGTCAGTTAGTTTTAAATACACTGTTGCACCAGATTTGACCTGAATGGCACTAACTTAATGGAGTCATACCGGTTTGATGTAATAAACCTATGGAGCGCCAATGACGCGTGATAGCCGCTATGACATTCTCTTCGAACCGGTAAAAATCGGACCGGTCACGGCGAGGAACCGGTTTTACCAGGCGCCGCACTGCAACGGCATGGGACGGACTTTTCCATCCAGCATGGCCGCCATGCGCGGCGTCAAGGCCGAGGGTGGCTGGGCGGTAGTGTCGACGGAGCAGATCGATATCCATCCCTCGAGCGACATCACTCCCTCGACCGAGGGACGGCTGTGGTCGGACAAGGACATCCCCTACCTCGCGCGTATGTGCGACGCCGTGCACGAACACGTCGCACTGGCCTCCATCGAACCGGTGCACAATGGCAAATGGGCGGCTAACCTGTACAGCCGCGAAGTGCCCCTGTTCCCGACCCACATACCGGCATCCGATTCGAATTACCCGCTGCAGGCGCGTGCCATGAACAAGGCGGATATCCGCGCCTACCGGCGCTGGCACCTGGACGCCGTCATGCGCGCAAAGAAGGCCGGCTTCGACATCATCTGTTGTTACGCCGGGCACAACCTGTCACTGGCGGGCATGTTCATGCTGAATCGCTACAACTTCCGCAGTGACGAATACGGCGGCAGCCTCGAGAACCGGGTCAGGTTGTTTCGCGAAATCATCGAGGAAACCAGGGACGCGGTCGGCGACAGCATGGGAGTCGCGGTGCGCTTTTCGGTCGACGAGTTGCGCGGAGCCGAGGGGCTTGAAGCCGACAAGGAAGGCCGTGAAATTGTCGAAATGCTGGCCGAGCTGCCCGACCTGTGGGATGTGAATATTTCCGAGTGGCACAACGACAGCCAGACCAGCCGTTTTGCCGCGGAAGGCTACCAGGAACCGTTCATCGATTTCGTCAAACAGGTAACCAGCAAACCGGTGGTCGCGGTTGGACGCTACACCACGCCCGATCGCATGGTTTCCATCGTCGAGAAGGGTATCGTCGACATGATCGGCGCGGCGCGCCCTTCCATTGCCGACCCATTCCTGCCGAAGAAAATCGAAGAAGGCCGTATCGATGATATTCGCGAGTGTATCGGCTGCAACATCTGCGTCGCCTGGGACAACATGAAAGCACCGATGCGCTGTACCCAGAACCCGACCAACAGCGAGGAATGGCGCCGTGGCTGGCACCCGGATCGCATCCCGGCGAAATCCGACGACGGCGCGGTCCTGGTCGTCGGAGCCGGACCAGCCGGGCTCGAGGCCGCGCTTGCCGCGGGTCAGCGCGGCCACGACGTATTACTGGCCGAAGCCGCCGACGAGCTGGGCGGGCGCGTCAGCCGCGAGAGTCGATTGCCTGGCCTCGCCGCCTGGGCACGCGTACGCGATTACCGCGCATACCAGATTTCGCAGATGGCCAATGTCGAGGTCTACAAGTCCAGTGCGCTGGACGCTGAGCAAATCCTCGAGTACGGCATCGCCCATGTCGCGATGGCGACCGGCGCGCGCTGGCGCAGTGACGGCTATGGCCGCCAGCACCAGTTTCCGATCGCAGGTATAGAGAGCAGTAACCTGTTCACGCCCGACGATATCATGGCCGGTGCGTGTCCCAGCGGAAACGTGCTGGTCTACGATGACGACCATTACTACATGGGTTCGGTCATGGCCGAGCAACTGGTCGCGGACGGCTGTCGAGTGACGCTGGCTACACCGCATGCGGTGGTCGCGTCCTGGACTGATTACACCCTGGAGCAGCACCGTATCCAGGCGCGACTGCTGGAGCTCGGCGTGGAAGGTATCACCCGCCATGCGTTGCAGGAAATAAGCACACTCGACGGCACGCTCGCCTGCGTCTATTCAGAGCAACCCCGGCTTGTCGACGCGACCTCCGTAGTGATGATCACATCGCGCCTACCGCAGGACGCCGTCTACCAGGAGCTTGCCGCCGACACCGATCGGTTGCGTGACAGCGGCATAGTGACGCTGAAGCAAATCGGCGATTGCCACGGCCCGGCAACCATTGCCGCCGCGGTTTACGAAGGGCACCGTTTTGCCCGCGAACTCGGCGAGGAAGTACCCGACATCCCTTACCGGCGCGAAATTACCGAACTGGCTGACGCCTTCAAACTACCTTGATGTACTGAAAAGAACAGTCATCGAAACGCGCCCGCAAATCTCACCAGGTAATTGTAGAATCCTTAAAAAAGTTCTCGCGGAGGCGCAGGGAACACTGAGGACGCAAAGGGTATATTGCAGGGTAGTCCGCCCGGGTATGTCTATACAACTTTTGACTACCCCCATATCTCTCCGCGGTCTCGGCACCTCTGCGCCTCCGCGAGAACCTCCCTGGGAGCCGTCCGTGGGCTGGTTGCGGGCAATCATTCGAAATCGGCAAGTTGCTCGGCGCTGACCCCGCGATCTTTATAGATCTTTCTCAAAATCAGTAGCAGAATGCAGTAAACACCGTTTAATGGCATCTGCACAGAGGGATGAGAACCATGGAATACTACTTCGGCTGGTGGAACCTGGAAAACCTGTTTGACCTGCATGATTCCGCCGAACGCCCCGAATGGCTACAGCGCAAACTCGATAGCGAACTGAGCGGCTGGAACGCCGACATTATGGGAGACTTCAACGACGAACCGTTCAATCGTTCGATAACCGACTAGGCGCTAGCGCTCAAGGATTCGAGCAAAGTCAGATCCAGGCGGGCCCGCAGACCCCTGCTGTTCAACCTGATGTGGGAGATACAGGAGGACGGTATCGGCAGCCACTACTACGACGACTGGTCGATGCTTGATCAGATGATGGTTAACCGGGCTCTGCTCGGAGGCTCGGATGGATTGACACTGGTGCCAAGCTCCTGCGGCATTTACAGGCCTGCGGATATGCTCAAGAGGGGCAAGCCCAGGCGCTTCGGCCGACCTTCCTCGAAGTCCTTCGATATCGAAGGGTATAGCGACCACCTGCCCATTTACCTGCGCATCAAAAAACTCTAAATCATGTCGTCCCTGCGAACGCAGGGACCTTATTGAGGTGCCGCCATTGTGAGGTCCCGATACGTCGGACCGCCGCTAAGTGGGCCGCACGCGGTCGGGGCCGACTCGATTTGGTTTTAGCTGAGTTCACCGCGTGCGGGGTAGTCCTTTTCGATGGCGAACTTGAGGCCGCCCATGATCTCGCGGAAATGTGGACGCGCAAACGGCATGGTGCTGATCTGAGCCCAGTACAGCGTATTGTCAGGGCGCACGATGAACAGGCCCGGTTCGCTGAACTCAGCGGATTCTTCGATTCCGATCGAGGTAAGACCGCGCCCGGCGGAACGGTGCAAACCCCAGTCGCGCGCCTGTTCGGTAGTCACGCCGTAACCAATCTCGAGGTTGTCCAGTCCCCAGTCTACGCGAGCCTGATCTGCGCGATCACGCTCATCCCCGCTCAACACCAGGATAGATACGCCCATCTCGGCGAACTCTCCAGCCAGCTTGTTCAGTTCGCCGATGTACTTGCTACAGATCGGACAATGCAGGCCGCGGTAAAACACGACCATGGTGAAATTTTCGGGATTTTGCTCGGCCAGCGACCAGGCGCCATTCAGTGTATCGACCTTGAGGGAGGGTACCGGTTGGCGGGGTTTCAGTACGTTCATTTGTGACTCCTGTTGTTTTGATTCGCGTCAATAAGACCCGTGCGCGTAAGTGTTAGCCTTTTCGTAGTAAAAGACAATGGGGTGCGCACAGATGAAAACACCAGATTTGATCGAACTGGACACCAGTAGTTCCATTTGGGAAAGTTTTTACACCGTCTTCCCGCTGGTCGTCATTGGCACCCGCGAGGCGGACGGCAGCGACGATCTCGCGCCCAAGCACATGGCGATGCCGATGAGCTGGGAAAATCACTTTGGCTTCGTCTGCACGCCGCGCCACAACACCCACCAGAACATCCAGCGCGACCGGCAATTCACCGTGACCTACATGCGCCCATCGCAAACGGTGCTGGCAAGCCTCGCGGCGACCCCGCGTTGCGAAGACGGCAGCAAACCCATCACCGGTTCCCTGCCGACCTTCGAAGCCGAAACGGTCAACGCCGTGTTTGTCGAACAGGGCTACCTGTTCCTGGAGTGCGAACTGCAGCAGATGGTCGACAACCTCGGTGAAAATTCACTCATTCTCGGGCGTATCGTCAAGGCCAGGGTCGCCGAAGACGCGCTGCGGTCTTCCGACCAGGACGACGAAGACCTGATTTATAACGCACCGCTGCTCGCCTACCTCTACCCCGGACGCTTTAGCGAAATCAGCAACAGCAACCAGCTACCCTTCCCGGCCGGATTCAAGCGGTAACAAGAATGACCGGTGAACATCAAGTCCTGAGCTACCTGCGCGCCCAGCAGGCGCCGATGATTGACCTGCTGAAAGACCTGGTGCTGATGGAAACGCCTTCGACCGAAGCCGACAGCCAGGCCGCGATACGCGCGCGTCTCAAATCCGAATTCGAACAATTCGGCTACCGGGTCCTGCTTGTCCCGGGTCGCGAAAGCGGCGGTCACCTGTACGCCGCGCCGAAAAACCGCGCCAAGGACCAGCTCGCGCAACTGATGATCGGGCACTGCGATACCGTGTGGCCAATCGGAACCCTGCAGTCCATGCCTTTGCAGAGCGAGTCAGACACCCTGCACGGACCGGGCGTTTACGACATGAAGGCCGGCCTGGTGGAAATAATTTACGCACTCAGGGCGATCGACTCACTGGGCCTGAAGCCCAGTGTCGCGCCGCTTTGCTTCATTAACTCGGACGAGGAAATCGGCAGCCGTGAATCGACGCGCTACGTGCGCGCACTGGCGCAACGTGTCGACCGTTGCATGGTGCTGGAACCCTCGCTCGGTCACAGCGGCAAAATCAAAACCGCACGCAAGGGCGTGGGTCGTTTCACGGTGACAGTAGAGGGCAAGGCCGCGCACGCCGGGCTGGATCCCGGCGCCGGCGCCAGCGCCATCCTCGAGCTGTCGCACGTCATCCAGAAGTTATTCCTGTTGAATGACCCCGCGCACGGCACCTCGGTCAATGTCGGCGTGATCGATGGCGGTATAAGGCCCAACATGGTCGCGCCGCGAAGCCGGGCGGTGATCGACGTGCGCGTACCAACCCGCGCCGATGCCGACCGCATCGAGGCCGCAATTCATGGTCTCGAGAGGGAGACTGAAGGCGTGTCACTGCACGTCGAAGGGGCTATCGGGCGCCCGCCGATGGAGCCTACCGAGGCGAATCAACGCTTCTGGAGAATTGCCCAGGCGCTCGGCGAAGAACTCGACCTGGCGCTCGAAGAGGGTACCGCCGGCGGCGGCTCCGACGGCAATACGACCAGCCTCTATACCGCCACGCTGGATGGCCTCGGCGCGGTCGGCGACGGCGCCCACGCCAGCCACGAACACATTTTCGTCGACCGCTTACCAGAGCGCTGCGCCCTCCTCACCCTGCTTTTGCTGGCGCCGCCGCTCAACCCCTGACTCGACAATAAGGAGCAGAATCATAACTCATCCTTTCCTCGCTTCCGTAACCCGAATTGCCGACCTCGCAGGTTATAATTTCGCAACTACTGCGCTGCCGCGCGAACGCTGGGACACCGGCGATTACGTGGCCGCCAGGGTGCTCGACACGCGCGGTCACCTGTGCTCGCTCGAACTCTCCGGCGGGCGCATGATCGAAGTCATGGAAGGCGACCTCGTGGTCGGTGCGTTCGGCAGGCGCGCGGCGACGCTGGAAGCGGTCGGGGACTGGCGCTCGATCGATGATTCCGGCGAACTCAGTGCGCTCACCGCGGCGGGATTGTTCGGCAAGGTCACGTCACTGTCGCCCTTTCAGGTATCGCCGATGCCCCTGCAATACGAAGGACACGTGATGCGCTACGACGACAAGGTGACGATGCGCGGCAGCCTGCCGCAGATCGAGATCATCGATTTCAATGTACCGGTGGTCCTGATCGTCGGCACTTCGATGTCGTCGGGCAAGACCATGTCCGGGCGCGTCATCGTGCACCTGCTGTCGCAAATGGGCCTCAACGTGGTTGGCGCCAAGCTGACCGGCGCTGCGCGCTATCGCGACATGCTGAGCTTCAGGGATGCCGGCGCCAGTGCGATCTACGATTTTGTCGATGCCGGCCTGCCGTCATCGGCCGTCGACGAGGACCTGTACCGCGAGGCGCTACCCTACCTGCTATCGCTGATCGCGCACGACAAGCCCGATGTCGTCGTCGCCGAGGCCGGCGCCTCTCCGCTGGAGCCCTATAACGGATCGATCGCCAAGGAAATGATCCGCGACTGCGTCAAGTTCAAACTGCTCTGCGCGCAGGATCCCTATGCCGTGGTCGGGGTACAACAGGCCTTTCAGCGCTCGCCGGACCTGGTCGCAGGCGGCGCCGCCAACACCGACGCTGCCATCGCCCTGGTGCAAAAGTTATCCGGCCTGCCGGCATTGAACCTGATGGACCCCGCGAGCCGCCCCGAACTCGCCAGGTTGCTGCGCAAGGCGCTCGACCTGTAGCGTAACCAGCCGTTAGCAGAGGCGTAAATTAACGGTATCGATCGCTAGCGAGTTTCACTACACTATTCTGTGGAAGAAAAATAACTGGTCGAGATTCTGCTTGAGTAAAAACACCACGATCGCCGTCATCGGCGCCGGAATTGTCGGTTGCAGCTGCGCCCTGTGGCTGCAACGCAAGGGTTTTTCCGTGATCCTGATCGATCCGGACGATCCGGGCGCGGGGACCTCGTCCGGAAATGCCTGCACCATTGCCGATTACGGTTGCGTTCCCGTCAACAGCCCGAGCATATTCAAACGCCTGCCTGCGCTGCTGACCTCCCCCGAGAGCCCGTTGTCACTGAACTTCAAATACGCGCTGTCCCATCCACGCTGGATGCTTCAATTCCTCGCCAATTGCCGGGAGCACCGCGTAGCGCGCATTATTCGCCTGCTCGGCAAGCTGCTGGCGAAGACTTACGAAGGCCTCGATCCGTTGCTGGACATGGCGCAAGCACGCGATTTGATGCAACAGCACGGTTGCATGTACGTCTACCGCAGCGAGCAGGATTTTCGCGACGCCAACTCCTCCAACCTGGCGCGGCGCGCGCAGGGTGTCGAGTACACCGAACTCGATCGCGCCGATATCGCGGACCTGGAACCCGGCCTGAAAATTCCTTTCGAGCGCGGCCTCTTGTTTGAGGCGGCGAGCCATGTACTCAATCCACAGACGCTCTGCCAGCGTTACTTCGAATGCTTCCAGCGCAACGGCGGTGAGTATATTCGCCAACGTATGGTCGCCGTCGAACAGGATATCGACTCGGTCCAGTTGCGACTCGACAATGGCGGCAACCTGCAGGTCAAGCGCGTCGTCATCGCCGCCGGCGCGTTTTCGAAGCAAATTGAGGGCATGCCACAGCGCGCCATGCCGCTCGACACCGAGCGCGGCTACCACGTGCAATTCAGCAACATGCAGCACCTGCTGACCCGCCCGGTCAGCTGGAACACGGCCGGTTTATACGCCACCCCGATGAACCAGGGAATACGCATCGCCGGCACGGTCGAAATCGCGGGCTACGACAACGCCCTCAACCCGCGCAACATCGATTTCCTCACGCGTAAGGGGAAACAGATGCTCGAGCTGCCGGCGCAACCCGACCAGGAGTGGCTCGGCTTCCGTCCAACCCTGCCCGACTCGTTACCGGTAATCGGCTTCAGCACCGCGTCGGAATACATCCTGTTCGCGTTCGGGCACCACCATCTCGGCCTGACGCTGGCCGGTATCACCGGCAAGATCATCGCCGAACTGGCCAACGGCGAAGAACCGAGCCACAATATCGCCGCATTCAGCCCACACAGATTTCTCTAGCCTGCATATTGCACCAGCCGGTCTCGGGCCTGGATATAGCTATTTGAAATATAAGAGAAAACTGTTAGGTTTACAGATGAATATGAATATACAATTTTTCACCGGCCCGAGCCCTATCCCGGCCCCGGCTTGTCCAGACACGTCTGAACTTGGCCTTCCCTCAACCCGTAGCTACGGCTATGGGTTTCGGTCCAGGCCGGCGTTCAGCCGCATCTGTCCGGCGCCGGCATCCGGGATACTGATGCAATATGCAGGCTAGCCATGCGCTTTGACGACAAGAAGGTAGTCATCACCGGGGGAACCGGCGGCATCGGTCAGGCCGTGGTCAATTTATTCGCAAGCAAAGGCGCCAGCGTGCTGTTTTCCGACCACAGCGAGGAAGACTGCAGCGAACTTTGTGAAACCCTGCGCAAAAAGCAGCTGGAGACCCGTTACCTGGCCGGGGATTTACGCCACAAGAACTACTGCGAAGCGCTCATCGAAGAAGCCGTCACGCGCCTCGGCGGCGTCGATATTCTGATCAACAATGCCGGCATTATCCCGCGCGGCAACGTCCTCGAAACCACCGACGACATGTGGTTCAGCGCGCTTGACGTCAACCTGACCGCGGTTTTTTTCCTGTGCCGGGCCGCGATCCCGCACATGCAACAGGCGGGCGGCGGCGCCATCGTCAACACTTCGTCAACCTGGGGCATCTACCCCGGCCCGGATCACGTCGCCTACTGTACCAGCAAGGCCGCGGTCGCCGCGCTCACTAAAAACCTCGGCCGCGATCACGCCGCCGACGGCATTCGCGTCAACGCGGTCTGCCCCAATGAAGTCAACACGCCGTTGCTGCGCACTGGTTTTCTGCGCCGCGGTATAGACCCGGATACCGCCATCGAGGAGCTTGGCAAGACCGTGCCGCTGGGGCACGTTGCCGAGCCTGAAGAAATCGCCGACGTCATCGCCTTCCTGGCATCAGAAGATGCCCGCTATGTTTGCGGCACAACCGTCGAAGTGTCGGGCGCCAAGCCCGTCTACGGCTAGCGACGGTGGACGAACCAGCAAGCTGCCATTACCCTTCTAGACGACGAAACAAACATGAGTAAAGAGACAATATGACGATCAAGGGTGTCGACAAGCTGGTACAGGGATATCAAAGTTATCGGGATGGATCCTATGAAAAAAGCCGGCCCCTGATCGAAGACCTGGTAGCGCGCGGGCAACGCCCCGAGGTGGCCGTCATCGCCTGTTCCGACTCGCGCATCGATCCGGCCATCCTGTTCCAGGCAGACCCGGGTGACCTGTTCGTGGTGCGTAATGTCGCCAACCTGGTGCCGCCGATGGAAGAGGAAGGCACCTACCACGGCACCAGCGCCGCACTCGAATTCGCGGTCCTGGGCCTCGACGTCAAGCGCCTGGTCGTACTCGGTCACGCGCACTGCGGCGGCATCAAACTAATGATGGACGCGAAGCCCGGTAGCAGTGCCTTCAAATATGTCTCGCCCTGGGTGTCCATGTTAGCGGCCGCTCACCGCCGCGTACTGGCAACCATGGGCCGGGCCGATGAAGCCGCTCGCACGCGTGCCTGTGAGCAAAACGCGGTCCTGGTATCGCTGGAAAACCTGACAACCTTTTCATGGGTGCGCGAACGCGTCGAGTCTGGCGAGCTACAGCTACACGGCTGGTACGTCGACATCGCGGTTCCCGAACTCTCGGCCTACGACTGGGAATCGGGCAGGTTCAAACCCTTCAGTTGATATAGAATTCGGATTCTTTGCGAATCTCGAGGTAATCGCTGATGTTGTCGATGGCGCTTTCACCGCCTAGCCTGCATATTGCAACGATTGACGCGACCAGGACAGGATAAATTATGAGCAACGTATTCCCACGTAACTGTAAGGTCAGCCTTCCACTCGCGGTGCAGGGCGATGGCGTCTACATCATCGACAGCAGTGGCAAGCGCTACATCGACGCCTCCGGCGGCGCCGCGGTGTCCTGTCTCGGGCATAGCGACGCACGCGTCATCGACGCCATCAAGACGCAGCTCGAATGCCTCGAATTCGCGCACACCGGTTTTTTCAACAGCGTTCCGGCGGAAGCGCTGGCGGAGCTGCTGATCAACGAGGCGCCCGGCACGCTAGACCGGGTTTACCTGGTTTCGGGCGGATCGGAAGCGGTCGAGGCGGCGCTCAAGCTGGCGCGCCAGTATTGCATCGAGATTGGTCAGCCTTCACGTCATCGCGTTATCGCACGAAAACAGTCTTATCACGGTAATACGCTCGGCGCCCTCGCCGCCGGCGGCAACATGTGGCGGCGCCAACCCTTCGCACCGCTGATGATCGAAACCACGCATATCTCCCCCTGTTACGCTTATCGCGGTCAACAGGACGGCGAATCCGAATTCGAATACGGTCAGCGCGTCGCCAACGAGCTCGAAGCTGAAATCCTGCGTCTCGGTGAAGACCAGGTAATGGCGTTTATCGCCGAACCGGTGGTCGGCGCCACGCTCGGCGCGGTGGCTTCGGTCGACGGTTATTACAAACGTATCCGCGAAATTTGCGATCGTTACGGCGTACTCCTGTTCCTCGACGAAGTCATGTGCGGCATGGGTCGCACCGGCAGCCTGTTCGCCTGTGATCAGGATGGCATTGCACCGGACATCATGACCATTGCCAAGGGTCTCGGTGCCGGTTA
>Ga0164320_10000399_pt1 | contig 13924 bp, 12 predicted proteins | sample GuaBasSediGuay11_FD_113736 | JGI IMG/M metagenome (GOLD analysis project Ga0164320, IMG submission 113736) | Subseafloor sediment microbial communities from Guaymas Basin, Gulf of California, Mexico - Guay11, Core 4567-28, 0-3 cm | ecosystem: Environmental > Aquatic > Marine > Hydrothermal...
CACACGCGGCATTGCTGGATCAGGCTTGCGCCCATTGTCCAATATTCCCCACTGCTGCCTCCCGTAGGAGTCTGGGCCGTGTCTCAGTCCCAGTGTGGCTGATCGTCCTCTCAGACCAGCTACCGATCGTCGCCTTGGTAGGCCGTTACCCCACCAACAAGCTAATCGGACGCAGGCTCATCTAGAAGCGTGAGGTCCGAAGATCCCCCACTTTCCCCCGTAGGGCGTATGCGGTATTAGCCTGGGTTTCCCCAGGTTGTCCCCCACTTCAAGGTAGATACCTACGCGTTACTCACCCGTCCGCCACTCGTCGCCAGAGAGCAAGCTCTCCGCGTTACCGTTCGACTTGCATGTGTTAGGCATGCCGCCAGCGTTCAATCTGAGCCAGGATCAAACTCTTCAGTTCAAGACAGTCGACTGCCGAAGCAGTCTCACTACATTTGCTCCACCCAAGCCCGAAGGCCGAGGCTTCGCGATCTTTGGAGCAACCTATTGTTGCACGCGAGCGCCCACACAAATTACTTGATTCAAATTGTAAAAGAGCGGGTCGGTGTTCAACCGACCGAGAAAGAGAATCATACTCTCTGATTCCCGACCCCGTCAACACCCGGAGCTTGCCGGGCGGTTACCGTCTGGAGGGCCCCTGATGGGCTCACCCGACGGCGAAGGCGCGCATTATACATGCGGCCAGAACGGCGTCAACACTGTCCGTGCCAGCCCTTATCTGGCCAGTGTCACTCGTGCGAAACGGCGCTTTCCGACCTGGTAGACCGCGCAGCTCCCGGCGCCGATCCGCAGGCTGCGATCGGCCACTTTCTCACCATCGATGCGCACCCCACCCTGGTCGATCAGGCGCAGTGCCTCGGAGGTGCTGGTGACCAACCCCGCCGCCTTGAGCAGGTTGGCGATCGGCAACTCACCATCCTGCGTGGGCAGGGTGACCTCATCGATCTCATCCGGCATCGCGCCCTGGCGAAAACGGCGGTTGAAAGTCTCGAGCGCGGCGCGTGCCGCGGCCTGGTCATGGAAGCGTGCAACCACCTCGAACGCCAGCTCGACTTTGCAGTCACGTGGGTTGACTCGCCCGGCGCTGGCGTCGGCACGCATCTGCGCCAGGTCAGCGAGGCTCTTGTCGAACGACAGCAGCTCGAAGTAGCGCCACATCAGCTCATCGGAGATCGACATCAGTTTGCCGAACATCTCGCCCGGCGGCTCGTCGATACCAATGTAGTTGCCGAGCGATTTCGACATCTTCTGTACACCATCGAGGCCTTCGAGGATCGGCACCGTCAGGATCACCTGCGGTGGCTGGCCGTAGGACTCCTGGATCTGTCTGCCGACCAGCAGATTGAACTTCTGGTCGGTGCCACCGAGCTCGACGTCACAGCGCATCGCCACCGAGTCATAGCCCTGGGCCAACGGATAGAGAAACTCGTGAATGGCAATCGGCTGGCCAGACTTGAAACGCTTGCTGAAATCGTCGCGCTCAAGCATTCGCGCCACCGTGTGCCTGGCGGCAAGCTGGATCAGTCCGGCCGCGCCGAGTTCGCCGAGCCACTTGGAGTTGAAACAGATCTCAGTCTTGTCCGGGTCGAGGATCTTGAACACCTGCGCCTGGTAGGTGCGCGCGTTCTCCTGAATCTCCTCAGGCGTCATCGGTGGGCGGGTGGTGTTCTTACCGGTTGGGTCACCGATCAGACCGGTGAAATCACCGATCAGGAACATGACGTGGTGCCCCAGGTTCTGGAACTGGCGCATCTTGTTCAACAACACAGTATGGCCGAGATGCAGGTCAGGTGCGGTCGGGTCGAACCCGGCCTTGATCCGCAACGGGCGCCCCGTACCGAGACGCTCAAGCAACTCGCCTTCGGGCAGTATCTCGTGACTGCCGCGACGGATCTCGGCAAGCGCTTCGGCAGGCGTCAGCATGGGGCGGGATCCTCGTCTCGGTCGCGCAAAGGGAGCGGAAGAATAGCAGCCCGCCCCGTCTGGCGAAAATCGGGCCTGCCGCTCAAACCGGATTGTCTACCTCGATGTATTCGCTGGCGATACCGAAATATTCACCGAGATGGGCCGCGAGCGCCTGGACACCGAAGCGCTCGGTCGCGTGATGCCCGGCGGCAAAGTAATGGATGCCTGCCTCGCGAGCGACATGCACGGTTCGCTCCGACACCTCGCCACTGACGAAGGCATCCAGGCCCAGTGTGGCAGCCTCTTCGATGTAATCCTGCGCCGCCCCGGTGCACCATCCGATCCGGGCAACAGGATGATCACCCCCCGGAATCCACAGCGGTGCACGACCGAGGGCGGCGGCCAGCGCCGCCTCCACCTGGCTCGGCGGGGTCGGCGCGGCCAGGTGACCGCACAGCGCCAACGGCGGGTCGCCACCGAAGGCGCCATCGACCTGCCAACCGAGCTTCCGGCCCAGGCCGATGTTGTTACCCCACTCGGGGTGGGCATCGAGCGGCAGGTGGTAGGCGATCAGGCTCAGACCATGCTCCAGCAACAGCGCGATCCGCTCGCGCCTGATCCCCACCAGGCAGGGATCTTCACCCTTCCAGAAATAGCCGTGATGGACCAGCAGGGCATCCGCGTCGACGGCCAGCGCGGCCTCGATCAGTGCCTTGCTGGCCGAAACCCCGGCGACCAGCCGGCGCACCGGGCGCGTACCGGCGACCTGTAACCCGTTCGGGCAGTAGTCACGAAAGCGGCCTGCCTCGAGTACACGGTCGAGATAGTCAACCAGTTCCCGGGCCGTGAGCCCTGCTGAAGTTGTTTGCGGACACATCAATCCTCTCCCGGATCAGGACGCTGCCACTGCCATCGCACCTGCCGGGTAGAGTACACTGGTCGGATAGATTACGGTCCCGCACAGGAAGCGGACACTGCCCGTCTCAGGGGTTGAGGGGTTGGGGTATGCAGCTAGGGAAATCGCTGACCTTCGCCTTTCAGGTGATTACCGCCGGGCTCGCCCTGGCTTTCGTGATCATCATCCTGAAACCGGACCTGCTCTCCGGCCTGAACCCGGTAACGGCACCACCCACGACGATCAACAGGCCGCCGGCAGGCATACGACCGATCGCCCACTCTTATGCACCTGCCGTCGCGCGCTCGGCCCCGGCGGTGGTTAATATCAGCACGGCCAAGGTCGTCACCGAACGACCCAACCCGCTGCTCGAGGATCCCGTATTCCGCCGTTTCTTCGGCGAGGGCCTGAGCACCATGCCACGACAGCGCCTGGAGACCAGCCTCGGTTCCGGCGTCATCGTCGGTCCGCAGGGACATGTGTTGACCAACAACCATGTCATTGCCGAAGCCGACCAGATTGTTGTCCAGTTCGCCGATGGTCGCGTTGGCGAGGCAACCCTGGTCGGTGCCGATCCCGAATCCGATCTCGCGGTGCTCGAAGTCGATCTGCCCGACCTGCCGCAGATTGCCGTCGGCTCGTCCGATGCCCTGCAGGTTGGCGACATCGTGCTCGCCATCGGCAACCCCTTCGGCGTCGGCCAGACGGTAACCATGGGCATCGTCAGCGCCACCGGGCGCAGCCACCTCGGCATCAGTACCTTCGAGAATTTCATCCAGACCGATGCCGCGATCAATCCGGGCAACTCGGGTGGCGCTTTGGTCAACGCCGCCGGCGAGCTGGTCGGCATCAATACGGCCATCTTCTCGCGCTCCGGCGGCTCCCAGGGCATTGGCTTCGCGATCCCGGTCAGCCTCGCCAATGAAGTTCAGCAACAGATCGTTGATCATGGCCGGGTGGTCCGTGGCTGGCTCGGGATCGAAATCCAGGAGATCACTCCGGAACTGGCCGAGTCGTTCGGCCTCCAATCAACCAAGGGGTTCATCATCGCCGGCGTGCTGCCCAACGGCCCAGCGGCCCGGGCTGATATGCAGCCAGGCGATATCGTTACCGAGATAGCGGGCACCAGGATCGACGGCCCCAGCACGGCACTGGAGAAGATCGTGATGTTGACCCCGGGCGAACGCGTGGTTCTCAGCGGATGGCGCGAACAGGAGCCGACACAATGGACTGTCGAAATCGACGAACGACCGCAGAACGGACTGCATTAACACCAACGAGGATGGATCAATGACCGAGACCGTGGAACGACGTGCGCCCAGCGAGATGCCGGCAGTTGAGAAGCCGCCAACCTCGCAGTGGTCGCTGCTGACCAACCTGGCAGACTTGATCCACTCCGACCACCATTCAGTCGACTTCAGCGGCTCACGCGCCGACTATATCCATAACCGGGTGCGTGTTCTCGGCTTGATCTATGCCGCGCTGGTAATCCTGTGGATCCCGATCGATGCCCTGCTGGTGCCGTCCGGGATGCTGACCGCCCTCGCCATCACGCGTGCCGTCGCCTGCATGGCCTTCCTCGCGGTGGCACTGGTGCGCCACAACCCGCACCACCTGCCCCTGGCCCTGTTCCGCCTCAGCCTGCTGGTAGTGATCCCCTGCGTGTTCTTCTTCATTACCCAGTTGATCCTGGTCGACGGGGTATCGGAGTGGGCGGCGATGGGCTACGGCTTCTATCCCTATGTGATGATCGCGCAGCTGGCGATCTTCGCCCTGACCCTGCTCGAAGGGCTGGCGCTGGCCATACCGGTATTCCTCATCGTCCTGGCGACCGCGGCGATCAAGGGCACGTTTTTCACTGCCGACACCGTTGCCTGCGTCTGGCTTCTCGGCCTGCTGCTCTCATTGGCGCTGTGGGCCCAGATGTCGCAGTTGCAGATGCTGCTGCGCCTCTACCGTCAGGCGACACGCGACCCATTGACCGGGCTGTTCAACCGGCGCGCGCTGATGGGGCGCCTGGACGAGGAGATGGAACGCTCTGAGCGTTATAAACGCAAGCTGACCGTGCTGCTGTTCGACCTCGACAAATTCAAGCGCGTCAACGACACCCTTGGGCACCTCGCCGGCGATGCCGTGCTGCGCCACTTTGCCAAGGTGGTCGAGGCGGCACTGCGCCGCTCCGACCTGGTCGGGCGCTACGGCGGCGAGGAGTGCCTGGCGGTACTGCCCGAAACCACTCCCGAGCGCGGCTGCGAGGTCGCCGAACGCATCCGGGCCGATTGCCACGCGGCGCCAGCCATCACCTCTGACGGCATCGAAGTGCGGTTCACCACCAGCATCGGGGTTGCCACGCTGCTGCCCGGCGAAGACTCCGAGGGCCTGATCGGCAGATGTGATGACTCACTCTACAAGGCCAAGGAGACCGGCCGCGACCGCGTGGTGCTGGCCGACTGAGGTGCCAGCCGGCAAGGCAGGGTGGAGGATGAGCCCATGACCGACAAGGACGTCCTGCTTGGCGATCTCGACCGCCTGCGCTCGGTCAGCGAGAAACTGAGCCACATCCATGCCATCCTGCAGCGCCAGCTTCCGGCGCTGCAACGGATCACCGTCGCCGTCTACGACCACCACACCGACTTGCTGAAGACCTTCTGCTGTAGCGACCTGCGCAACAACCCGCTACGCAAGTATGCCGCGCCACTGGCCGACTCGCCCGCCCTGCAGGCACTTGTCGAAAGCGGCCAACCGCGGGTAATCGAGGATCTGAGAGCCTACGATTCGGGCCGCCCCGGCAGCAAGCCCCACATCGTCAGCGAAGGCTTCCGCTCAAGCTACACGATGCCGATGCATATGGACGGTCATTTCGCCGGCCTGCTCTTTTTCGATGCCACCGAGCCCCGGCATTTCACCCCTGCCGTGCTCGCCGCCATCGACCCGTTCGTGCACGTCATCGCACTTACGGTAGTCCGTGAACTGTCTGTCGGCCGAACGCTGATGGCCGCGATCAAGACCGCGCGCGCCTTTGCCGAGCAACGTGATGCCTCCACTGGTGCGCACCTCGACCGCATGTCGCGCTACGCCCGACTGATCGCACTCGACATGGCCGAATCCCACGATCTCAGCGATGAGACGATCGAGTTCATTTTCCTTTTCGCACCACTGCACGACATCGGCAAGATCGGCATCCCGGACCGGATTCTGTTGAAGCCTGGCAAGTTGGACCCTGAGGAGTTCGAGGCGATGAAGCAGCATGTCGACGTCGGCCGCATCATCGTCGAGCAGATGATCAATGATTTCGGCTTTGATGAGATAGGTAACGTCGCCTTTTTGCGCAACATCGTCCACCACCATCACGAGGCGTTCGACGGCAGCGGTTACCCTGACGGCCTGCGCGGTGAGGCGATCCCGGTCGAGGCGCGGATCATCGCCGTGGCCGATGTGTTCGACGCCCTGACCAGCCGCCGCCCCTACAAGGCGGCGCTGAGCAACGAGGCGTCGCTGGCGCAGATGGAGGAGCTCGCCAAGAGCAAGCTCGACCCGCGCTGCCTCGAGGCGTTGCGCCGCAACCCCGCTGAACTGACGCGGGTCCAGGCGCAGTTCGAGGAGAACCGGATCGGCTGAGCGCTTGGCAGGGTGTTAGGAAACCTTTGAGCAAATCATGAACTTGTATCTGGCGCCCAGAATGTCCAGCTTTTTCGTTACAAAGCTTCGCAATAGCTAGCTATTACGTGCGTTTTGCGCCTCAAATCTGAACATTCTGAAGCGCAATCTACTTCGTCAGACTTAATCAGAGGTTCCTTAGGCGTCGCTCGTCGCTACGCGACTCACCGTCAACTGCAGTTCCCCATCGACCCAGTCCGCGACCACGGTATCCCCGGCAGTGAACTCACCGGCGAGAATGCGCTGGGCCAGCGGATTCTCGAGCCTCCGCTGCAACGCCCGTTTCAACGGCCGCGCACCATAGACCGGGTCGTACCCGGCAGCAGCAAGCTGGTCTAGTGCCGTATCCGTCAACTTCAGTCGCAGGTCACGCTCCGCCAGACGCCGCCGCAGGTGATCGACCTGGATGTCGGCGATGGTACGGATCTGCTCGCGCGCCAGGGGATGGAACACCACGACCTCGTCGACGCGGTTGATGAACTCGGGCCGGAAGTGCTGGCCGACGATTTCCATCACCGCCGCCTTCATCTGCGCATAGTTCTCCTCGCCTGCCAGTTCCTGGACCAGCTGCGAACCAAGGTTGGAGGTCATGACGATGACGCAGTTGCGAAAATCGACTGTGCGGCCGTGACCGTCGGTCAGGCGACCGTCGTCGAGCACCTGCAGTAGCACGTTGAAAACGTCCGGGTGGGCCTTCTCGACCTCATCGAGCAGGATCACCGAGTAGGGTTTCCGCCGCACGGCCTCGGTCAGGTAGCCACCCTCCTCGTAGCCGACGTAGCCGGGCGGCGCACCAATCAGCCGGGCAACGGAGTGCTTCTCCATGAACTCCGACATGTCGATGCGGACCATCGCCTCCTCGGTATCGAACAGGAACTGGGCTAGCGCCTTGCATAGCTCGGTCTTGCCGACCCCGGTCGGACCGAGAAACAGGAACGAGCCGCTCGGGCGGTTGGGATCGGCGAGGCCGGCGCGTGAACGGCGGATGGCATCGGCGACGGCGGCCACCGCTTCGTCCTGACCGACCACGCGCCGGTGCAGCGCCTCCTCCATGCGCAGCAGCTTGTCACGCTCGCCTTCGAGCATTTTGCTGACCGGGATGCCGGTCCACTTCGAGACCACCTCGGCGATCTCCTCATCACTGACCCGGTTACGCAGCAGCTGGGTCTCGGACTGCTCCGGATCACTGGCCGCGGCGAGCCGCTTCTCCAGTTCCGGGATGCGCCCGTACTGAATCTCGGACATGCGCCCAAGGTCCTGGGCGCGGCGTGCCACCTCAAGTTCGAGACGTGCCCGCTCGAGTTCCTCCTTGACCTGGGTGGCGCCCTGCAGAATCGCTTTCTCCGCCTTCCACACCTCTTCGAGGTCGGAGTACTCCCGTTCAAGGCGCTCGATTTCTCCCTCAAGGTCATTGAGGCGCTTCTGCGATGCGGCATCGGACTCCTTGCGCAGCGCTTCGCGCTCGATCTTCAGTTGGATCAGCCGACGCTCGAGACGGTCCATGACATCCGGCTTCGAGTCCATCTCGATGCGGATACGGCTTCCTGCCTCGTCGATCAGGTCGATCGCCTTGTCGGGCAGGTTGCGATCGGTAATGTAACGCTGCGACAACACCGCCGCGGCGACAATCGCCGGGTCGGTGATATCGACACCATGGTGGACCTCGTAGCGCTCCTTGAGACCTCGCAGGATGGCGATCGTGTCCTCGACGTTCGGTTCGTCGACCAGCACCTTCTGGAAGCGGCGCTCGAGTGCGGCATCCTTCTCGACATACTTGCGATACTCGTCGAGGGTGGTTGCGCCAACACAGTGGAGTTCACCGCGTGCCAGCGCCGGCTTGAGCATGTTACCGGCGTCCATCGAACCCTCGGCCTTGCCAGCACCGACCATGGTGTGCATCTCGTCGATGAACAGGATGATGCGCCCCTCGTGTTTGGCAAGGTCGTTGAGTACCGCCTTGAGTCGCTCCTCGAACTCACCGCGGAACTTGGCGCCAGCGATCAGCGCGCCCATGTCGAGCGCCAGCAGGCGCTTCTCCTTGAGCCCCTCCGGCACCTCGCCATCGACGATACGCTGCGCCAGCCCCTCGACGATCGCCGTCTTGCCGACGCCAGGCTCACCGATCAGTACCGGGTTGTTCTTGGTTCGTCGCTGCAGCACCTGGATGGTGCGACGGATCTCGTCGTCGCGGCCGATTACCGGATCGAGCTTGCCCTGCTCGGCGCGCTCGGTCATGTCGATGGTGTAGCGTTGCAGTGCCTGGCGCTGGTCCTCGGCGTTCGCGTCATCAACTGCCTCGCCACCGCGCATGCGATCGACTGCCTGCTCGAGCAACTGACGGCTGGCACCGGCTTCGCGCAGTGCCTTGCCGATCTCACCCTTGTCCTCGCTGGCGGCCAGGATGAACAGTTCGCTGGAGATGAAACGGTCACCACGCTGCTGGGCCAGTTTGTCGGTGACGTTGAGCAGGCGCGACAGCGGGTTGGAGACCATGACATCGCCGGCCGTACCCTCGACCTGTGGCTGGCGGTCGAGTTGTTCACCAAGCTGGGTACGCAGTTGGGCGACGTTGACCCCGGCCTGTACCAACAATGGCCGCACGCTGCCGCCTTCCTGGTCGAGCAGCGCCATCAGCAGGTGCACCGGCTCGATGAACTGGTGGTCGCGACCGACGGCCAGGCTCTGGGCGTCACTCAGGGCCAACTGGACTGTGCTGGTCAGCCGGTCCATGCGCATCGTGATTGTCTCTAAATTGCCTTCAACTGCCGCTTAAATGCGGTCTCGAGGCCACTTTTTCAAGCGCGACCCGCGGCCACCATGCCGCGCCGCTCATCGATTCCGCGCAGCAGCAGCAGGCCGATAGCGAAGAAAGCGAGGGTCGACAGCAACGCCGTGCGGTGGTCGCCGCCGGTAACGAAACTGAGGAGGCCGTAGCCAAGCGGACCGATAATCGCGGCCAATTTGACCGCGACTCCCCAGAGGCCAAAGAACTCGGCGGTTCGTCCTGCAGGTGAAAAACGGCCGACAAGCGCACGTCCGGCCGACTGGCTCGCCCCCATGGCGATTCCGATCAGGTTGGCGGCAACCCAGAACTGCGCCTGCCCCTCGGCCGCCCAGGCCAGGCCACCGGCGACCAGCCACAGCACCAACGCCAACGCCAGGGCAGGCACCGAGCCGATGCGGTCCTGCAGATGGCCAAAGGCGAGGGCACCGGCCGCCGCCGTGATGTTGACGACCAGAATCAGCCACAGGCTCTCGACGGTACCGAAACCCATCACCTGCTGTGCGTAGACCGTCGCCAGCACCACCACGGTCTGGATGCCAGCGTGGTAGACCGCCAGCGTCACCAGAAAACGGCGCAGGTCGGGGAAAAGGTGTGCCTGGCGCCAAGTGAGGGCGAGCCGCTGCCAGCCGGCCGTGAAGGCTACCCCGGAAGGCTCTGCCGGCGGTGACCGGTCACGCAGCCAAAAAAGTGTCGGCAAGGCCGCCAGTGCGAAGGCCACGGCCACAATCAACAGTGTTCCAGGCACCGCGGCCGTGGTCTCTATACCTTGTCCTTCGGCCACCTTCAGCCAGACCAGGCACAGCCCGAGTACCAACAGCCCGCCGACATAGCCGAGCGACCAGCCGCGGGCTGACAGCCTGCCGAGTGCTTCGGGTGGTGCCAGTTCGGGCAGGAACGCCGAGATCAGGTTCTCGCCGCTGGCGAACATGACGTAGGAGCCAACCAGTAGCACCACGCCGAGCACCACGTCCCCCGGCCCAACTGCCGCAAGGCCCGCGGTCAATACAACGCAACCTAGCGTGGTGATAACCAGAAACGTTTTTTTCATCGCACGCGCATCGGCAACCGCCCCGATCAGAGGTCCGCTGAACAGCACGATGGCGTTGGCGAATGCGATAGCGCCAGTCCACAGCAACGTAGCCCCACCCGGGCCGTAAGCCGCGGCGACGACGGCCACAAAATAGGCGTTGAAAACCGCAGTGAGGACGACGGTGGCGTAGCCGGAATTGGCGAAGTCGTAGAACGCCCAGGCCCAGAGTTCGCGCCGTGGCGCCCAGCCCGGTGCGTTCCCGAGGTTCATTTCATCCCGGTGGCGCTTGGTAGATCTTGCGCCGGAACAGGTCATTGCGCCGGCTCACCAGCCGATCGAGAAACAGGAAACCGTCGAGGTGGTCGATCTCGTGTTGCACGGCACGCGCCTCGAAGCCGTGCATTTCGAACTCCCGGACGAGGCCCTGCTCGTCGAGGGCGTGCAGGGTGATGCGCTCGGCACGGATTACATTACCGGTGTAATCAGGCACCGACATGCATCCTTCACGACCAATCACCATGCCATCCCACTCGGTGATCTCCGGGTTGACCAGCACCTGGCGGCCATGGCTGCTCGACTTCTTGCGTGGTGGTACATCGACGATGACCACACGGACAAAGTGGCCCACCTGAGGTGCTGCGATGCCGACCCCACCAGGGCCGGCGCGCATGGTCTCCTCGATGTCGGCGATCAAGGCCCGCAGGGCGTTGTCGACCGCAGCGATCGGTTCCGAGACCTGTTTGAGACGTGGGTCCGGGTAGGCAAGAATCTCGAGTAAGGCCATACGTCAGCCGATCAGCGTCTCGATCGGCTCGACACGGATGTCGATACCCGTGTCGGCGAGTCCGGCCAGGGCCGTGCGCAGCCGCTCCAATCCCTCGCCAACGGTGCCCTCGATATGCATAACGTAGATCGGCGCCTGCTCGCTGCCGCCGACGTCCGACTCCAGGTCGAGAATGTTGAGCCCGGCCTCGGCCAGCAGCCCGGTCACCTGGGCAACGATACCGGCACGGTCGGCACCGAAGACGGTCACGCGTACGTCCGGCACCAGGTGATCGTGCAGATGGCCCTCGATGCGGTCCACGTGAAGACGCAAACCGAGTGGGCCGGTAACCGGCACCAGGATGGCCTCGACTTCGCTGGCATCACCGTCGTGGCCGACCATCAGCATGATGGTGAAGTTGCCACCGAGACGCATCATCGACGCCTCACCGAGGTGGCAACCATGCTCGAACAGGGCGGCACTGACCCGGGCAACGATGCCCGGGCGATCATTGCCGATCACCGTGACCATGGTCCACTGCATCGCATCTCTCCCAGGATTGCCAACCCACCAGCGTGGGCTCGGAGGGCGATGATACCGGAACCGTCAGCCGACGTCGGCCAACCAAACCAGGCTCGCCATGCGTCCGCTGATGCCGTCACGGCGATAGGAGTAGAAACGGTCGGCCGCGCTGGCGGTGCACAGGCCGCCGCCATGGACTGCGGTGACGCCCAAGTGCGTGAGACGATACCGCGCCAGGGCGTAGAGATCCGCCTGCCAGTGACCGGCACGGGTCGGTGTGAAAGCGCGTGCACAGGCCGTATCAACACCGACGAAAACATCACGTACCGTGGCATCGACCTCGTAGGCCGCCGGCCCGATCGCCGGCCCCAGCCAGACGAGAACATTCCCCGGTGGCACGCCGAGTGCGGCGACCGTGGCCTCGAGGACCCCGGCGGCGAGCCCACGCCAACCGGCGTGCGCCGCCGCGACGACCGTGCCCTCACGGTCACAAAACAGCACCGGCAGGCAGTCGGCCGTCAGCACGGCGCAGACCGGCCCCTGGCGATCACAACTGGCGGCATCGGCCTCGATGTCAGGATGCCAGCTTGCCGCGTTCGTCACCCTGGTACCGTGCACCTGCCGCAGCCAGAGGACCGGTCCCGCACCATTGAGTGCGGTGGCCAACAGGTCGCGATTGGCGGCGACCGCCGCCGGGTTGTCACCAACATAGTCACCCAGATTGCAGCCGGCATGGGGGCCGGTGCTAGCACCATAGGCCCGGGTGGTGACCAGGGCGCGCACCCTGGCTGGCGCCGGCCAGTCGGGCACGATCCACTCCGCTGGCTCAAGCACCGTCATCCGCCATCGCGGCATCGTCCCGCAGCGCCTGCAGCAGTTCGGCGAAGTCGGTCGGCAACGGCGCCTCCCAGGCCATCGGCGCGCCGCTGCGCGGGTGCGCCAATGTCAGACGCACCGCATGCAGGGCCTGGCGCGGGAAGGCCTGCAGCAGCGAACGCAGTGCCGGTGAGGCGCCGCGCGGCACGCGCGCCCGGCCACCGTAGACCGGGTCACCGACCAGCGGGTGGTGGACATGGGCCAGGTGGACGCGGATCTGGTGGGTCCGCCCGGTCTCGAGACGGACATCGAGCAGCGCGCTGGCGCGGAAGCGTTCCACGACCCGGTAGTGGGTCACGGCATGGCGACCGCCGGTCACGACCGCCATACGCTTGCGCTCAACCGGGTGGCGACCGATCGGGGCGTCGACCGTCGAGCCACCGGTCGGGACGCCATGGACCACGGCCAGGTATTCACGCCGGACATCGCGCTGCGCCAGAGCCGCAACCAAGGCTTGGTGCGCCTGCAACGTACGGGCTACCACCAGCAACCCGCTGGTCTCCTTGTCGAGTCGGTGGACGATGCCGGCCCGGGGCAGCGTAGCGAGTTCCGGGGCCAGGTGCAGCAAGCCATTGGCCAGGGTGCCACTCCAGTTGCCCGCGCCCGGGTGAGTCACCAGGCCAGCCGGTTTGTTGATCACCAGCAGGTCCGGATCTTCGTACACTACCGGTAGTGAAATCGGTTCGGCCAGCCAGCGTGTGTCAGGCTCGATGACCGCGTCGACGGCGACCTCTTCGCCTCCCGTGACAGGATCACGCGGGCGGCGGCAGTGACCGTCGATGCGCACCTGTCCAGCCCGAATCCATGCCTGCAGTCGGCTGCGTGAAAAGTCAGGAAACAGCTCAGCAAGCACTTGATCGAGGCGCCGTCCGGCAGCCTCCGGAGGAACCGTAGCACGCAGGTGAAACGTCCCGTCCGCGTCGTCGTTCACCGCGACCACCGCCGTTTCACCCCAAGGGGATTGCGGTATACTCGGCCCCCGCAACCTGCTACCAATCCAGACATTCGGACGATCCTATCATGCGTCTTTACCGGCTGATTCCGACGCTGCTGCTGCTGTTCATTCTGGCCGGCTGCGGGCTGCTGCCTGATCAAGAAGACGAAACCAGGGACTGGACCGCATCGCAGCTCTATAACGAAGCCAAAGAAAACCTCGACGAAGAGGACTACGAGCAGGCGATCAAGCTCTACGAGTCGTTGCAGGCGCGTTACCCGTTCGGCCGCTATGCCCAACAGGCGCAGATCGAGGTTGCCTACGCCTACTACCGCTATGACGAACCGGAACAGGCCATCGCCGCCGCCGATCGCTTCATCAAGCTGCATCCGAAACACCCGAACGTCGACTACGTCTACTACCTGAAGGGCCTCGCCGACTTCCACCGCGGCAGCGGCATCCTGGAGCGTTTCATTCCGAGCAAGAGCTCGGAACGGGACCCGGGTTCAGCAAGCCGTTCGTTCTACCACTTCGAGGAGCTGGTACAGAAG
>Ga0164320_10000401_pt1 | contig 13894 bp, 13 predicted proteins | sample GuaBasSediGuay11_FD_113736 | JGI IMG/M metagenome (GOLD analysis project Ga0164320, IMG submission 113736) | Subseafloor sediment microbial communities from Guaymas Basin, Gulf of California, Mexico - Guay11, Core 4567-28, 0-3 cm | ecosystem: Environmental > Aquatic > Marine > Hydrothermal...
GCAGCCACAGAGCCGAGTGCCTGATCCCAGTCCAAAATGTTTCCGAGCGCCCCCACGAAACCCCACAACGCGGCGACAACTACCAGTCCAACTTTTGCTGTACGAATCATCTCGCCTTACTCCCCATTGTTTTGTGGTTGAACACAAGAACGTATCAACAACTACGATTCTGCCAATGACCGCTTAGCAGCCGCTCAGAGTCTGCTTCGTCATTCTCGCAAAGACGAATTTCCTACCTCGAAATCCGACTAGTCAACTACCGCGATGCACTCGATTTCAGTGCGCGCGCCAAGTGCAAGACCGTTCGCGCCCAGTGCGCTTCTGGCCGGTTTGTTCGGAAAGAACGTCACGTAGACTTCATTCATCGCGGCCCATTCGGAAATGTCGGCCAGGAATACCGTGCACTTGACGACCCTGTCCATCGACGAGCCGAACATCTCAAGGGTGGCCGATATGTTCTCGAGTGTCTTTTTGGTCTCTGCCTGGATGCCGCCCTCTACAAGGCCACCTTTCTCGCGGTCGTAACCGAGCGCACCGGACAGGTACAGCATGTTGTCGACGCGCACCGCGGCGGAAAATGGCAGGTCCATGTCTTCCGTTCCGGGCGCCTTGAGCCATTCGACATCGGTTTCGTGATCGACTGAGACTTCGCAGCCCACCAGCACCGTCGCACAGAGAATAATAATCAGTTTATTCATTGTAGAAATCCCTCAACTAGATCTCGCCCGCATTCGCAGCGGTTTTGATGTGATCGGCGGCGCGGAACGCCAGCGCCATGATGGTCATCGTTGGTTGGCCCCGACCGGACGTTACCATGCTGCTGCCGTCGCAAATGAACAGGTTCGGCACATCATGGCTGCGGTGTTTGCTGTCAACAACAGACGTCGCCGGGTTGTCGCCCATGCGACAGGTGCCCAGCAGGTGTTCACCACCCGTCGTCGGGTGAAATCCGAATCGCCAGGACTTTTCGGCCCCCGCCGCCTCGTGTAACTCCGCCGTGCGGTCCTCGAGGAATGCGGCCATCGCAAGATCATCAGCGTGATCCATGTATGTGGCGCGAATCGCCGGGCGGCCCCATGCGTCTTTGCTTTCAGGGTCCAGCGTAATGTTATTGCTGTCGAGTGCGATCGATGTCGTGCTGCCGACAAAGCAAAGTGTTCGCGAAAAATCATGCGCCATGGTGTCTTTGAAGCCCTTGCCCCAACGCGGCGTATTGGGGTCACGGCCAAGCATCGTGTGAATTATCGGCGTAGCCGAAAACAATGGCCGTGCGTCGATGCCGCCCCCGCCATAGAATCCGCGCTTCTCATCGGTTTCGTAAAAGTCGTGCACGATTCTTGATACCTGCACGCCCTTGTAGTCGTTCAGGGGGTGTTCGTATACACCGATGCTCAGGGCATGGGCATTGAACATCAGGTTACGGCCGACATAACCACTCGAGTTAGCGAGACCATCGGGGTGTTGTGCATTGGCCGACATAAACAGGAGGCGCGAGGTCTCGGCACCGTTCGCTGAGACGACAACCGCCTTGGCTTTCTGCGCCTGCTCGACGCCATTGATGTCCAGGTAGACGACCTGGTCGGCCTTGCCCTTGTCATTTATCTCAATTCGAATGACCGTGGAATCAGGCCGGATTTCGCAGTTACCACTGGCCTCCGCCAGCGGGATCATGGCTGCGAGCGTCGAGGACTTGGCGCCGGCTTCACAGCCATACCACATGCAATAGCCGCAACTTACGCAGCCCGCTCGTCCGTTATGCGGCTGCGACAGGATGGCATGCGGTTCGGCCTGTGCGTGAAGTCCGAGCGCGGCGGCGCCTTTTTCAAGCAGCACACCGGACGACTTGATAGGCATCGGCGGCATTGGGAATGGTTTCGATCGCGGCGCATCGAATGGCCCGGGCGCACCGGAGACGCCGATCTCCCAGTCGACCTTCGTGTAGTAGGGCTCGAGTTCCTCGTACGTGATCGGCCAGTCGGCGAAGTTAGTGCCGGAAATAGAGCCGAGCAAGCTGCGTTCCTTGAAATCGACCGGCCGCAGGCGCCAGAAGTTGGCTGTGAAATGCACGCTGCTGCCGCCAACGCCACGCGAATAACGAATTGGTGATTGCTGTGTCATTAGCTGCGCAGTCTCGTTTTCGTAGTGCCGAAAAGTCTGGCCATGGACCTCGGGCCCACCACCGAGTAGTTCGTTGCGCACCAGGATCGAGAGTTCATCATGTGTAAAGTCGGCCGCCTTGCGGTACGGGCCTTGCTCGAGCACCACGACGCTGAATCCCGCCGTCGAAAGTTCTTTGGCAAGGATGCCGCCGGCCGATCCGGAGCCGATGATGGCGAAGTCGACTTCCTCGCGTGTATCAAAGGTGGTCTCATCCGCCATCGTTGGTCTCTCCGTGCACCTGCGCATCGTAGTAGCCAAACGGGTACTGCCATGGCCCGTGGCCGCCCTCGAAGCCGATTAGCTCCCAGCCGACCTGGTCCCTGTTGCCCCCGTATTTCTCCATCGAGAAGAAGCCGAAGATGGTCATGGCCCACATGAGGTTGAAAAACCCGGTGGTCTCCCGGGTCTGCAGGAATGCGTCCTGTTCGTCTTCGCCAAGGTCACCCAGCTGTGTTGCATCCGTGTGTTGACTGCCGAGTGCATCGTTAAGCTCTGCGAGGCCGGCACGCGCAAAGTCGAGTTGGCCGCTCATCTCGGCCGCGAAGGCCTTGTCGATGAAGTGAATGACGCCAGCCTCGGTAGCTCCCGGCGTATCCGTCGTCGGAATGATGCGGGCCGCGATCGCGGCGAAATCTCTCGCCTCATCGGGGCCAAGGATCATTAAAGCTGCGCCTTCGTCTTTTGCGGAGCAGGCGGCCTGGGTGATCGCGGCAATTCCGGGCGCAAGCATGCGCAGGTAGGCGGCGCCAGTCAGCGTTCCTGTGGATTGCAGGAAGTTCCGCCTGGAGAGGCTTTCCGGGTTATTAATACAAATCGCCTTTGTTCTTGTTGTGAGCGCAAATATTCGAGGCAAGACAGTAGCATAGGATCGTATAATGGTGCGCATGGGACAACTGACGACGCACATCCTCGATACGGCCAACGGTATTCCGGCCGCCGGCATCGACATACGGCTTTTTGCGCTGGACGGTGAGCGAGAACTCAAAGCAGCGGCAGTTACCAATGCTGACGGTCGCTGTGAACACCCGTTGCTCATGGATGAATTACTCGTTGCGGGCGAGTACGAGCTCGAATTCGATATCGGCGAGTATTTCAGGGCTCGCGGTGCGGAACTCGACGATCCTGCGTTCCTCAATACCGTCGTGATTCGCTTCGCCATGCACGGGGACCAGCACTATCACGTTCCGCTGCTTGTTTCGCCATGGAGCTACTCCACATACCGGGGTAGTTGATCGCCATGAGTGAGGGGGGCGACAACATCGATACATCGTCCGACGCGATTCGGTTTGTACTCGATGGCGAGCTGTATAAACTCGACAACATCGATCCAACGCGGACGGTGCTGCAGTTCCTGCGAGAGGACCTGGGTCGAACTGGCACGAAAGAAGGGTGTGCCGAAGGCGATTGTGGCGCATGCACCGTGGTTCTCGCCGAGCTGAATAAAGATGGCAGCGACCTGACCGTGCGGGCGATCAATTCCTGTATCCTTTTTCTGCCGACGCTCGACGGAAAGGAGCTCATTACTGTCGAGAGCCTGGGTCGGGACGGCAGCCTGCATCCGGTACAGCAAGCAATGGTCGATCATCACGGTTCGCAATGCGGTTTTTGCACACCGGGTTTCGTGATGTCCCTGTTCGCGCTGTACAAGTCCAACGAGAAGCCGTCACGACGCGAGATTGATGACGCGCTTGCCGGAAATCTGTGCCGCTGCACGGGCTATCGGCCAATCATTGCGGCCGCCGAAGCTATGTACGATGCCGAACCGGATACAGCCTGGCTGCGACAACCTGCCGCATCTGCCAATGCAAAGAACAAGGCAAAGAAATTCAAATCGCCCGCCGACCAAATTGAAGCGCTAAAGGCCTTGCAACGCGACAGCTGTCTTGCGCTGACCGGATCGGGCCGGACATTCTTCGCGCCGACCACATCGGATGAGTTCGCCGGGCTTCTGGCGACCCACCCCGATGCGACGATTCTGGCCGGTGGCACGGATGTCGGGCTCTGGGTCACGAAACAACATCGCGAACTGGACACGATTATCTATACGGGGCGCGTCGAGGAGCTCAACCAGGTCCAGGTAACCGTTTCGCAAATCGAAATTGGTGCGGCCGTCTCGCTGACCGATGCGATGGAGCACATTCTCGGCGCTTATCCGGATCTCGATGAGCTCTTCAAGCGCTTCGCGTCACCGCCGATTCGCAATGCCGGGACGCTGGGCGGCAACATTGCGAACGGCTCACCGATTGGCGATTCGATGCCGGTACTGATGGTAGCGGGAACGACGCTGGTATTGCGCCGGGGCAGGAGTCGCCGTGAGGTACCGCTCGAGAATTTTTATATCGATTACCAGGTCAAGGACCTTCGCCCTGCCGAGTTTATCGAATCGATTCGAATGCCCTTGCTTGGCGACGACGTAATCCTGCGCAGCCACAAGTTATCCAAGCGTTTTGATCAGGACATTTCAGCTGTCTGCAGTGCCTATTGCCTGGAACTCGATGGTGAGCAGGTCACGGCGTTTCGTATGGCGTGCGGCGGCATGGCGGCGACGATACGGCGCGCAAAAAACTGCGAGGCGGCAGTCGTTGGCAAGCCATGGAACAACGACACTATCGATGCTGCGTGCAAGGCACTCGCGCGCGACTTCGAACCAATCTCGGATATGAGGGCCTCCAGAGGCTACCGCTTGCGTGGGGCGCAAAATCTCCTACGTCGCTTCTACCTGGAGAGTCGCGGCGACGCTGACGTATCGGTGTATTCCTATGGGCGCTAAACCGCACGCCGTAGGCAAGTCGTTACCACACGATAGTGCGAAGCTGCACGTTACTGGCGCGGCTGCGTACACCGATGATATTCCCGAGCCGCGCGGTCTTCTGCATATGGCGATCGGTATGAGCAGCAAGGCGCACGCTAAGCTTTTGAAGCTTGATCTGACCGCTGTCCTGTCGGCGAATGGTGTTGCCGATGTATTCGTGGCGGCGGACATACCTGGCGAGAACAATTGCGGGCCGATCGTTGCCGACGAAAAGATTCTCACCGACGAGGTCGTGGAATATGCGGGCCAGGCCATTTTTGCGGTTGCTGCCGAGTCCGTCGAAGAGGCGAGAAAGGCAACCAGGCTCGCGGCCATCGAGTACGAAGAACGCGAGCCGATACTTGATCCTATGGATGCTGTCGAAAAGCAGTCGTTCGTATTGCCGACCGAGACCCTGCGGCGCGGTGAGGCCAGGGCGGCGCTCGACGCCGCACCGCACCGCCTGCAACGACGCCTGGATCTTGGTGGTCAGGATCAGTTCTACCTCGAGGGCCACGTTGCGATGGCGGTGCCGGGTGAGGACGGGACCATAACGGTCTACAGCTCGACGCAGCACCCTGATGAGGTACAGCACCTTGTCGCAGACGCGACCGGACGCAGCGCAAAAGACGTTGTCTGCATCTGCCGCCGCATGGGCGGTGCTTTCGGTGGCAAGGAAAGCCAGGCTGCAACCATCGCCTGCATTGCGGCGCTAATGGCCACGAAGACCGGGCGCGCCTGCAAACTGCGACTCGATCGCGACGATGACATGATCATGACAGGCAAGCGACACGATTTCGTCATCGACTATGACGTTGGCTTCGATGACGATGGACGTATTCTCGGCATCCAATTCATGTTCGCATCGCGTTGTGGCGTGTCCGCCGACCTGTCGGGCCCGGTCAATGACCGCACGATGTTCCACTGCGACAACGCCTATTTTCTCGAGAACATCGACATCGAGTCACATCGATGCAAGACCAACACGGTATCAAACACGGCATTTCGCGGCTTCGGCGGACCGCAGGGAATGTACGCCGTTGAATACGCACTCGACGACATCGCGCGGACGCTCAACAAGGACCCACTCGAGGTGCGCCGCAACAATTTCTACGGCATCGACGAGCGCAATACGACACCTTACGGGCAGAAGATCGAAGACAACATCATCGCCGAGATCGTCGACAAGCTCGAGAACGACGCCAAGTACCAGAAGCGGCGCAAGGCTGTGCGTAACTTCAATGCACGCAACAAGGTGCTCAAACGCGGCATCGCGCTCACACCGGTCAAGTTCGGTATATCCTTCACAGCGACGCACCTGAACCAGGCAGGCGCACTCGTTCATGTGTACCGTGACGGTACCGTGCACTTGAATCACGGCGGCACAGAAATGGGTCAGGGCCTGTACATCAAGGTTGCGCAGGTCGTGGCGGATGAGCTCGGTATCGGCGTGGACAGAATTCGGATCAACGCGGCCGATACGAGTCGGGTGCCGAACGCGTCGGCGACGGCGGCCTCGAGCGGTTCTGATATGAATGGCATGGCTGCGAAAAAGGCCGCGGGCAAGATTCGTTCGCGACTGATGGAGTTCGCCGCGGCGCACTTTAATGTTGCGGAAACCAAAATCGGTTTTTCCGACAACAACGTCACGGTTGGTGAGAAGACGCTGGCCTTCGAGGAACTGGTACAACTCGCATGGCTTGGGCGCGTATCGATGTCGGCAACGGGCTTCTACAAGACGCCCAAAATTCACTACGATCGCGAGACCTTTACGGGGCGGCCATTTTTCTACTACGCGTACGGTGCAGCGGTTTCCGAAGTCGTCGTCGATACATTGACTGGCGAGTATCGATTACTGCGCGTCGATATCGTCCACGATTGCGGCGACTCACTGAACCCGGCCGTGGATCTCGGCCAGGTCGAAGGAGGTTATGTGCAGGGCGTCGGCTGGCTGACATCCGAAGAGCTGTGCTGGAATGAGGCTGGCGAGCTGACAACGCACGCGCCGTCTACGTACAAAATTCCGACCTGCTCGGACCTTGCGCCCGATTTTCGTGTGCAGTTACTGCAGAATGCTGGCAACCGGGAGGACACAATCTATCGTTCAAAGGCGGTCGGTGAGCCGCCGTTAATGCTCGGCATTTCCGCGTTTCACGCGATACGTGATGCAATTGCGACGGACGAAAAACCGTTGCCGGATCTGCAGGCGCCAGCGACGCCCGAGGCTGTACTCAAGGCAATCGAGGGTGACGGGCAATGAACGAGTGGATCGACGAGTTATCCGACCTGACGGCAGCGGGTGAGCGTGTTGTTCTGGTCACGGTGGCCGGCATTCGGGGCTCGGCCCCGCGCGAAGTCGGCGCGAAAATGATCGTGTCAGAGAGCGCGACGACCGGCACGATCGGTGGCGGGCAACTCGAATACCAGTGCGCGCGCCTGGCCTGTGAAATGCTTGGGGGCGACGAGACGCCGGCATTACGAAAATTTCCGCTCGGTACCTCAATGGGTCAGTGCTGTGGTGGCGTCGTCGATATCCTGTTTGAGCCAATCGCGAGCCGTTTGCCTGCGTGGCTGCGTGACCTGCGCGCGCTGCATGGGCAGCGCGAACCGGCTGTCGTCGTCACGCACCTGGGCGGCGCTACCGGTAAATGCGTGATAACGGCGGACGACATTTTCGGTGATACCGAAAGTGCGGCGCCCGACATCATCGTCAAAGCGCGGCAGGGACTTGAGGCGGGCCGCACGGCACATCGCATTGATGACTGGTTTTTTGAAGACATCGTTGGCACGGACCTCAATATCGCGGTGTTCGGTGCCGGGCATGTCGGTTCGGCTGTCGTGCAGTCGCTCTCTGCACTCGACTGCAACGTGCGTTGGATTGATGGCCGCCGCAATATTTTTCGTGGCACTCCGTCGAACGCGAGGGCCGTCGAGACCAGCGACCCCGCACTCGAGGTTGCTGCGATGCCGCCGCGAAGCTGTTACCTGATCATGACGCACAGTCATGCATTGGACTTTGATATCTGCGACCGTGTTTTACGACGCAGTGATGCCGTCTATTGCGGACTTATCGGATCACTGAGCAAACGGCGCCGCTTCGAAAAGCGATTCCGTTCTCAGGGTATGCAGGAGCGAGACCTCGAACGATTGGTATGCCCGATTGGTGTCGCGGGCATCTCCGGCAAGAAGCCCGCAGAGATCGCCGTAGCTGCAGCAGCCGAGGTGTTGCAGGCCTACGAGAGTGCGATACGAAACGTCGAACCCATCTATCCGGACAATGTCCATCCATTCGCGAGGCGGCGCTAGCATGGAAGCTTATCTTGTCGACTGGCTCAACCTGCTTGCCCGCTGGGTACATTTCATCACCGGCGTAGCCTGGATTGGCGCGTCGTTCTATTTCATCTGGCTGGACAATCACCTCGAAACTCCGGGGTCAGCCGAAGATGTCGACAAGGGCGTCGGTGGCGAGGTCTGGTCGGTGCACGGTGGCGGTTTCTACCATGCGCAAAAATACAAGGTCGCGCCGCAAGTCATCCCCGAGACGTTGCACTGGTTCAAATGGGAGGCCTATTCGACCTGGTTGTCCGGTATGTTCCTGCTCGTGCTGGTCTACTGGTATGGCGCGCAGGTGTATCTGATCGATCCATCGGTCGCCGAATTATCACCGCTCGCGGCAGTAGGTCTCGCGGCAGCCTCTGTCGCAGGCGGCTGGATCGTGTACGACCTGCTATGCAAGACGAAGCTTGGCGAGAACGAGCGTCTCTTCGCCGCCGTCCTGTTTGGACTCGTTGCCGTGCTTGCATGGGGGCTTTGCCAATTGTTCAGTGGCCGTGGTGCCTATATTCATTTCGGCGTGGTGCTCGGCACGATCATGGTGGCCAACGTGTTCTTCGTCATCATCCCCGGGCAGAGGCGCATGGTTGAGGCAGCGAAACGTGGTGAAGTGCCGGATCCTCGCGACGGCCTCAGGGCTAAGCAGCGCTCCGTGCATAACACCTATTTCACGCTGCCCGTGTTGTTCGTCATGACAAGCAATCATTACGCGATGACGTACAGCCACGAGTACAACTGGGCTATCCTGATTGCGATATCGCTTGCCGGCGCCCTGATTCGCATCTATTTCGTGGCGCGGCATTCAGGCAAAGCCTCGCCCATACCGTTGATCATCGCCGGCGTTCTCCTGGCGGGCGTTGCGGCGCTGATCGTACCGAGAGCGATCGCGGCTTCCGGTGAGGCGGTCGCATTTGACGACGTCCGCGCGGTGGTTGCGCATCGTTGCATGACCTGTCACTCAGCAGTACCTACGCACCCGGCGTTTCCGGCAGCACCTGGTGGTGTCATTCTCGATACCGATGCACAAATTGTTGCGGAGGCGCAGCGCATTCACCAGCAAACGGTCATCACCCGCGTCATGCCGATCGGCAATCTCACAAATATCAGCGAAGAAGAACGCGACATTATCGATCGTTGGTACCTGGCGAGTGAGAGCAGGCCATGACAGACGATCGCTACCCAAGAGATCTGCGTGGCTATAGCGGACACCCGCCCGATGCGGACTGGCCGGGAGCTGCACGTATTGCCGTGCAATTCGTCGTCAACTACGAAGAGGGTGCGGAGAACTGTGTGTTACATGGCGACGCCGCGTCCGAAGCGTTTCTGTCGGAGATCGTCGGGGCTGCTCCGGTCCCGGGCCAGCGCAACATGAATATGGAATCGATGTATGAATACGGTGCGCGAGCAGGCTTCTGGCGGTTGCATCGTTTGTTCACCGAGTGCGGATTTCCGGTTACCGTCTTCGGTGTCGCTATGGCGCTGCAGCGCAACCCCGAAGCGGTCGCGGCGATGCAGGAAGCCGACTGGGAAATCGCGAGCCACGGCTATCGCTGGATCGATTACCAGGCAGTCGACGAAGCAACTGAGCGCGAGCATCTGCAAAAAGCAATAACGATTCACACCGACGTAACAGGACAGCGTCCGACAGGCTGGTATCGTGGTCGTTGCAGCCCGCAGAGTCACCGGCTTGTCGCGGTGGAGGGCGGTTTTCGCTACAACGCTGACTGCTACTCTGATGACCTGCCGTACTGGGACTATGCGTGTGGTGAACCACAGTTGATGGTGCCGTACACGCTCGATGCAAACGACATGCGCTTTGCGACGGCACAGGGATTTAATTCAGGGCAGCAGTTCTTTGACTACCTCAAAGACACGTTCGATGTTCTGTATGCCGAGGGGTCGAAAATGATGTCCGTTGGATTGCATTGCCGATTGGCTGGGCGTCCCGGGCGCACGGCGGCGTTGGCGCGATTCATCGACTACGTCGCGGGCCACGATGACGTCTGGGTATCGCGACGCATCGACATTGCCGATCACTGGCGCGAGCGGTTTCCGGCGGAGGACGCATGATCACGTCGCAGCCAGAATTCATTGCGCGATTCTCCGGCATTTACGAACACTCGGCCTGGGTGGCGGAAGAAGCGGCACCATTTGTCGCAGAATCCCGGGACCTGGATGCCATCGCCACTGTCATGGCGGACTGTGTTGACAATGCTTCGACCGAAAAACAGCTCGAACTGATCAGGGCGCATCCGGACCTTGCCGGCAAAGCGCAGGTCGCGGGTGAACTGACCGCGGATTCGACGAGCGAGCAGTCCAGTGCGGGTCTGGACCAATGTTCGGCCGAGGAGTACGACCTGTTCCAGGCATTGAATACCGCGTATCACGACAAATTCGGGTTTCCGTTCGTAATGGCCGTGAGGAACAGCTCGCGTACAGAAATTCTCGCGGCCTTCGCCAGCCGGCTCGAGAACAACCCGGACACGGAATTTGAGACGGCACTGGCCGAGATTCACACGATCGCCCGACTGCGACTTCAGGCCATGGAGGATGAGAATTGACAGTGAAGGATAATCCGTTTCGCGAATGGGTGCGTCTTGAGCAGCCAAGGCTTGGCACCCGTGTCACGTTTGCCACGGACGAGTTTTTTGCCGCGAAAGAGCGTCTGATCAATGCCGAGGAGCCGGTCTTTATCGATGAAAAGTACGACGATCACGGTAAGTGGATGGATGGCTGGGAAAGCAGGCGCAAACGGTCACCGGGATACGATCACTGCGTCATCCGGCTTGGTGTACCTGGCGTTCTCAAGGGCATCGATTTCGACACGAGTTTTTTCACGGGCAACTTCCCGCCACAGGCGTCGATCGAAGCCTGTGTCAGCGAGGACGACGTTCCCGCAGGCGGGTGGACAGAAATATTGGGCAAGGTCGATCTTCAGGGTGATACCCATCACTACCTGGAAATCGACGACGACTCTGAGTGGACACACGTGCGGCTGAATATCTATCCGGATGGTGGAATTGCGAGGCTGCGCCTGTTTGGCGTGGTGCGTCCCGACTTTGGCACGCTCTCGATGAGCATCGACCTGCTGGCGCTGGAAAACGGTGGCCGCGCAATTGCCTGCAGTGACGAACATTACGGCAGTATGCAAAACCTTAACGTGGCCGGGCGAGGCGTCAATATGGGCGACGGTTGGGAAACTGCACGGCGTCGCGGTCCGGGTAACGACTGGGTGATATTCGAATTGGGGCATGCCGGAGCCATCGATAAAATCGAAATAGATACCGCGCATTTCAAGGGCAACTATCCGGACCGGGTGTCGCTGGAGGCTGCATTGTTCAGTGGTGCCGGCGACGCAACTCCTGACAGCGATGCCTGGCAGACGTTGTTACCGGAATCCAGGCTCGAGATGGACAAGCAGCACTATTTCGAATCGGAGCTCAATGCGCTTGGCCCGGTAAGTCATGTGCGCATGTCGATTTATCCGGACGGTGGCGTGAGCCGTGTGCGGTTGTTTGGGCACATTCAACTGGGTGACTCGACATGACGATTACGCTGGTTCCCAAGCCACTAACGAGCGAACGCTTTGCGCCGTTTGGCGATGTTATCGAGTCCGTGGTCGACCGCACCGCGGCCATGAATGCAGAACGATTCGAACGATTCGACGACCTTTGCAGGCTGGAAATGAGTGACGATGGCCGCGTTGCCGTCAGCATTGCGCGATGCCGCGTCGCCACCGCATTGCCGTATCGTCTCGATATGGTCGAGCGGCACCCGCTAGGCAGCCAGGCTTTCGTACCTCTCGGTCCAAGCCGCATGATCGTTGTGGTTGCGCCGCCGGAGGAGAGCGTGGAGGCATCAGACCTGTGCGCTTTTGTGACTAATGGTCGCCAGGGTATCAACTACCATCGTGGCACCTGGCACATGCCGCTGATCGCGTTTGCAAGCGGGCAGGAGTTCCTGATCATCGATCGCGCGGCTGACCAGCCAAACTGTGACATGCACAGCCTTGATGAGCCCGTGATGCTGGTTGAGTCCTGAGCATGCAACAGGCATTTCGCGCGTCCATCTTCCATTGCCTGTCTGATCCTGGCCCTCACGCTGACAAGGCCGCTGTCGAACACATCGACGATGGGCTGCTCGTCGTCGAGGACGGACGAGTCACACAGATCGGAACTGCGAATGAGCTGTTGCCTGCATTGCCGGAGGGAGTGCAGGTAGAGGACCACAGCGGCAAGCTGATCGTGCCGGGCCTGATCGACTGTCACGTGCACTTTTCCCAGGTCGACATCATCGCGTCGTATGGCGAGCAGCTTCTGGATTGGCTCAATCGTTATGCCTACCCGGCCGAGATGAGCTTTTCAGATGAAGAGCACGCGCGCTCAGTCGCCGACTTTTTCCTTGATGAGCTGCTGGCGAACGGCACGACCACAGCCGCGGTATTCGCGACCGTTTATCCACAGTCAGTCGACGCGCTCTTCGCCGCTGCGGAAGAACGCAACATGCGCCTGGTCGCGGGCAAGGTCCTGATGGATCGGTTTTGCCCTGACGAACTGCGCGACGATCCCGAATCGGCTTACGACGATAGCAAGGCACTTATCGAAAAGTGGCATGGCAAGGGCAGGCTGGGCTATGCGATCACGCCGCGCTTTGCGCTTACCTCTAGCGAGGAACAACTTGCGGCGGCGGGCCGACTTGCGGCGGAGTACCCGGACACCTGGATCCACACGCACCTTGCCGAAAACCAGCAAGAAGTAGACCAGATCGCGGAGCAGTTTCCGTGGAGTCGCAGCTATCTTGATGTCTACGATCACTTTGGTTTGCTGCGCGAGCGCGCGATGTACGCACATTGTCTGCATCTCGATGAGACGGATCGTTCGATCATGGCCACCAAAGGCGCTGCAGGGGCCTTCTGCCCAACGTCCAACCTGTTTCTTGGCAGTGGTTTGTTTGATCTGGATGCAATGACCGATGCGGGTGTGCGTGTCGGTCTGGCGACCGACGTCGGCGGCGGCACGAGCATGTCAATGTTGCGGACGATGAGCGAGGGCTACAAGATTTTGCACTTGCAGGGCCAGTCTTTGCCGGCGAGCCGCGCACTCTACCTGGCAACACTTGGCGCGGCCGAAGCGCTTTATCTCGACGAGCGCATTGGAAATTTGGTGCCTGGCAAAGAAGCCGATTTCATTGTGCTCGATACCGCTGCATCCCGCATCACCGCACGACGCGCCGCATCGGCCGAGTCGCTCGACGAGCTGTTATTCGCCCTGATCTTCCTCGGTGACGATCGCAATGTCGATGCGACTTATGTGATGGGTCAGGTCACCAAATCGAATTGATAACTACCAGTTCGAGCGTCCGGAATGCGCTCGAAAGCAGCCGCTCGCCTGGTGGTAGACTCAGTGGCTGGTATTGACCCATAGCGGTCATCAAACGATAGTCTGGCTATGCTTCCAAAGTGAACCACAACAGGGGGCACCCGAATGACTCGTGAACGGTGGAAAGACTGACGACAAGATCAAAAAGGTCATAAATAGTTGAGCTGCTTCAAAGAATGACGAGCGCGACATGAAATATTCTGAGGACCTTATTTTCTCTTTGATTATGCTA
>Ga0164320_10000402_pt1 | contig 13885 bp, 9 predicted proteins | sample GuaBasSediGuay11_FD_113736 | JGI IMG/M metagenome (GOLD analysis project Ga0164320, IMG submission 113736) | Subseafloor sediment microbial communities from Guaymas Basin, Gulf of California, Mexico - Guay11, Core 4567-28, 0-3 cm | ecosystem: Environmental > Aquatic > Marine > Hydrothermal vents...
GTAACCCGGGCCCGCTTAGCGCGTGAGATGGGTTCCGATATTGCCAAGGTTGACCCCACAAATGATCCAGGCGATTTCCACAAAGTGATCGAGGCATGCCGCTGTCCCGTGTTGGTTCGGGGTGGTGGTAAAGAAGATCTGAAAACTGTATTTGATAAATCCTATGCGCTTATTTCACAGGGTGCCCAGGGCATGGTTTATGGGCGCAATATTTACCAGCATGATAATCCGAAGCAAGTCGTAAAAGGTTTGATGGCGATGATCCATGACGGTGCCACAGGCGATGAAGCCTGGGACATCTACAACGCCAATTAATCTGAGGATATATCATGGCGGGTTACCTGTTAGGGCTTGATGCCGGGAACACGATAATTAAGGCGGTTTTATTCGACCTTGAAGGGCGGCAGCTGGCTGTGTCTGCCGTGGATGGAGCGTCACAATACCCTCAGCCCGGTTATGTCGAACGCGATATGAATGAATTGTGGGGGCAGGCGATTGAAGCCATTCGCGGTTGTATCACGAGCGCTGGAGTTGACTCAGCCGACATTCGGGCCGTTGGTTGCAGTGGACATGGCAATGGCCTGTACCTGCTTGATCAGGACAGCGAGCCTTTGCTGGGTATTCAGTCGCTGGATAGTCGTGCTATGGGGCTGGTGGAAAAATGGGGCAAGGACGGCACAGCGGATAAGGTTTATCCCTTGTGTCTGCAAAAACCCTGGCCGTCACAAACACCGACCTTACTCGCCTGGGTTAAGGAAAATCAACCAGATCTGTATGCCGAAATCGGTACAGTTTTTCTGTGTAAAGACTTTGTTACCTACAAATTGACGGGCAAGCCAGGCAGCGAAATATCCGACATGAGTGGTTGCGGATTTTTAAAGTTACCGCAATGCGAGTATGACGTGGATCTGTTAGAGGCGTTTGGAATTGCCGATTGCCGGAATAAACTTCCCCCATTGGCAAAGCCATATGATGTTGTTGGTACTGTGTCAGGTCAAGCGGCATCTCAACTGGGTCTGGCTGAAGGTACCCCGGTTGTTGCGGGACTCTTCGATGTCGTCGCCAGTGCCCTTGGGTCAGGTGTTATTGATTTAGGCGCTGCATCCATTGTCGCCGGTACCTGGAGTATTAACCAGGTGATTGTAGATAAGCCACTTGTGGATGATTCAATCTTTATGACCTCGTGTTTTCGCAATAATCGCTATATGGAGATTGAGGCCAGCGCCACATCGGCCGCAAACCTTGAATGGTTTGTAAAGGAATTTATCGAACCCGGCCTGGATCACGATAGCGGGTTGTCTCCGTTTGATATCTGTAATGACCTGGTCGCAGGCGTCGAATTGGATGCCGGTTTGCCGATCTATCATCCGTTCTTGTATGGCTCCAGCACCAATGGTGCGGCCCGGGCAGGATTTTACGGGATAGGGGGCTGGCACGGCCGCGCCCATATGCTCCATGCCTTGTATGAAGGCGTTGTGTTTGGCCATCGCAAACATGTTGAGACCCTTCGTGCTGCCGGGGCAGGGTTTGATCGCGCCATTTTATCGGGCGGCGGTTCACGTTCCCCTGTATGGCCGCAAATGTTTGCAGATATTCTCGACGTGCCCGTTTCGATAGCCCAGTGCCAGGAAACTGGTGCCTTGGGCGCAGCTATTGCCGCCGGCATAGGCGCTGGCGTTTTCGACGATTACGAAACCGGGGTCGCCAAAATGGCCCGCATTGACAGGCACTATCAGCCCAATGCGGACACCCAGGACATTTATTCAGCCCGTTATGAAATTTACACCGATTTGTGTGACGACATTTCGGGTTCGTGGGAAAAACTTAAGAACCTGACAAATTGAAACCCGTCTGAGTTAAAAATAGGAAAAAGAACATGAAAGCTTTCATCGTAACTGGTGCCGGTGGTTCCGATCAATTGGAGCTACGAGAACTTCCCGACCCCCAAATCACCGATCCGCACCATATCCGCATCCGCATCAGGGCCGCGGGTATCAATCCCGTGGATTGGAAATGTCGTGAGGCAGGTGGATTTGGCCCGGATGCCACGCCTTTCATCCCTGGCTGTGACGGGGCGGGCGAAGTGGAATCGATCGGCGCAAATGTCGAACGCTTCAAAGTTGGCGACGAAGTTTACTGGATGGAAGGTGGTGTCGGCACCGGTGAGCCGGGTAATTGTGCGGAATTGGCAGTTCTGCATGAAGACTATGTAGCTAAAAAACCAAGCTCCCTGTCAATGGAAGCCGCTTCTACCGTGCCGTTGGCCTATCTGACGGCCTACGAGGCGCTGACCAAACATGCGGGCGTTACCAGTGGACAAAGGGTGCTTGTTCAAGCCGGCGTCGGGGGTGTGGGTTATTTGGCGGTGCAGATTGCCAAGCATTTAGGCGCTGAAGTCTACGCCACGGTGAGCAGCCAGGAAAAAGCACAGTTGGCCACGTCTTTCGGGGCGGACCACTGCATAAACTACAAGGAAGTGGACTTCGCCGAGGAAGTGCTCAAATTGACGGACGGTGAAGGTGTCGATGTGGTTTTTGACACCATCGGAGGACCCGTCTTCGCTGCCTCGTTCCCATGTACCGCAGTTTACGGTACCGTCACCACGTTAGACGAAATCCCTTGCACGCAAGACCAGATCGAATTGGCCAAACTGCGCAATCTCGGTTTGAGATTTGAGCTGGTGTTGACCCCGATGTTGCTGAAAATGCACGAGACCCGTCGGTGGCAGACAGACGTATTGTCGGAGGCCGCTAAATTGATCGATGCGGGAACAATCGTTATTCATAACGAACACGTTTTTGATCTAGATGCCTTGGCCAAAGCCCACGACCTGATCCAGGAAGGCCATGTTAGTGGTAAAATCTCTATCCGAACCTGACGAAAATGATCTCGTTACCGAAAGAGCGTAATGCATCATGACTAAGACCGATCGCCTTGATCAGGGGACCTATGACTACATCATCATTGGTGCAGGTTCCGCTGGCTGTGTTCTGGCCAATCGTTTGAGCGAAGATCCTGATGTCCGTGTGTTGCTTTTGGAAGCTGGCGGAAAGGATAATTATCACTGGATTCATATCCCCATCGGGTATTTATTCTGTATGGGAAATCCGCGTACAGACTGGATGATGAAGACCGAAGCAGATGCCGGCCTGAATGGGCGTTCTCTCAATTATCCGCGGGGTAAGGTCCTGGGCGGGTCCTCATCCATAAATGGGATGATCTATATGCGTGGACAGGCAGCCGATTATGATCACTGGCGCCAGCTTGGAAATACAGGCTGGGGCTGGGATGATGTCCTGCCGTATTTTTTGAAATCAGAGGACCATTATCTCGGGAAATCTGAAATGCATGGAAGCGGCGGGGAATGGCGTGTCGATAAGCAGCGCTTGTCCTGGGATATTCTGGATGCGTTTCGTGATGCCGCGGATGAAGCCGGCATCCCCAAGGTTACTGACTTTAATACAGGAACAAATGAAGGCTCAGGCTATTTTGAGGTGAACCAGAAGAATGGCCTGCGAATGAGTACGGCCAGGGCCTTTTTAAAGCCAGTGATGAACAGGCCAAACCTGACCGTTTTGACCGGGGCTGATACGACGTCTCTGCAACTGCAGGGAAAGCATGTCACCGGTGTGGAGTTTGAACGCAAAGGAAAGCCGTTTTTAGCAAAGGCAGCGCGTGAAGTTATTCTGTCAGCAGGCGCCGTAAATTCTCCGAAAATTCTGGAGTTATCCGGGATCGGGCGTAGAGAAATACTTTCCAGCCATGATATTCCCGTACGTCATGAGTTAAACGGTGTGGGTGAAAACCTGCAGGACCATTTGCAAATCAGGACCGTTTTTAAAGTCAACAACGCGGTCACTCTCAATCAAAAGGCCAACAGCCTGTTCGGGAAAATGGCCATGGGCATAGAGTATGGGCTTTTCCGTTCCGGGCCGTTGTCGATGGCGCCAAGTCAGATGGGGTTGTTCGCGAAAAGTGATGAGCGACTGGAAACGCCTGATCTGGAATACCATATTCAACCCTTGAGTACGGACAAGCTGGGGGATCCCTTGCATCCGTTCCCTGCAATTACAGCATCGGTATGTAACTTACGGCCTCAAAGTCGGGGGAGTATTCATATTAAATCCCCAGATAACAAGGACCACCCCGCAATTGTTCCTAATTATTTGTCGGCCCAAAAAGACAGGGACATTGCCGCAAAATCGATCCGCCTTACGCGCAAAATCATGGCGACGGATGCCGTGTCACAATTCCAGCCAGAAGAGTTATTGCCGGGGCCAGCATTTTCAACAGATGATGAACTGGCCCACGAAGCCGGGAATATCGCCACTACAATATTTCATCCAGTATCTACCTGCAAAATGGGAAGCGATCCGTTGGCCGTTGTCGATCATCGGCTTCGCGTTCATGGTCTTCAGGGGCTGCGTATTGTTGATGCTTCAATCATGCCGACGATTACCTCCGGCAATACAAATTCCCCGGTGATCATGATTGCCGAGAAAGCAGCCGTGATGATTAAAGAGGATCGGAATTAAGCTGCACAACAAACCGATCCCCGTCAGCTTTGTTCAAATGGAAACGAGTCCAGTCGTTCTATCCCTTGATCGGTGATAACGACCTGTGTCTCGAGCTTGACGCTTTCGCTGTCTTTTTCAGCGATCAGGCTTTCAACGCAAACCGTCATATTTTTTTCAAACTGCCCGCTGTGCGCGGAATCAAAGTCCGGGTGCAGTGGCACCACGGGCCACTCGTCGGCAAGCCCCACACCGTGAACCGCCAATGAGTAACGGTAGGGCAGGTATTGATCGGGTATTTGCCAGGACTTCTCATTGAATTCACGAAAGCTGACGCCGGGCTTTATCAACGAGAGGTTGTGGTAGATTTGATCGACCGCGGCGCTATAGATCTGCGACTGTTTTGGCGTCATGCGCGTGTAGCCGCAGGTCCAGGCGCGTGACAGATCCGCGCAGTAACCGTAAGGCCCGATCATGTCGGTATCGAAGGAGATCAGCTCGCCGAGCTGGCACACAGTGTCCGAACATTCCTGGTACCAGGGATTGGTGCGGGAACCACAGGTCAGCAGGCGGGTTTCCAGCCATTCTCCGCCCGAACGCGCGTTTTCAAAATGCAACTCAGACCACAGTTCCTGTTCCGTCCGGCCAGGCTGTGAATGCTCATAGATGCGCGCCATACCGGCTTCGCAAACGCGAATCGTCCAACGCATCAGGGTCAGCTCGTCTTCGCTTTTGATCGCACGGGCACGCTCGGTCAATTGTTGACCCTCGACAAACTCGATGCCATGAGCCTCCAGCGCCTTGAGCCCAATCGGCTCAATTTTATCGATCGCGAGCCTGCGGTTACCGCCACCGTGGGTTTTCATCAGATCATCGATTTCCGCACTCCACGAAATCACGCGTTCTCCGGCTCGATCGCCCGCCGTCATGTAAATCCACGAAATGGCGTTGCGCACTTCGTCAACACCCTCGTAACCGTCGCATAAATGGTGGCAACCCTTGAACTCGAACATGATTGCAGGTCCATCGGCGAAAATCAGTGCGTAGCGAATCGCGTTGTGCGCAGTCCAGACCTGCATGTTGCTGAGGTCGAGCGCGTAGCGAATATTCACCGGGTCGTAGAGTAATATCGCGGCACAATCCTGCGCCTGTAATTGTTCGCGTACGCGTGCCAGTCGATAGCGCCGCGCGCGCACCAGCGTTGCATGAGGTACCGGGCTTTTTAGCGGTTTATCAGCCCCCTCTTGATTGAGGTAAGTTTTTTTACGCTCGTCGATGAAAAGTTCAGCCACCACAAGATCTAAACAGCCCGACCATAGAATCCAATCAGTTCTTCTTCTGAAAAATGAACACCGGCTTTTTCGTAGTAAGAGAAAACGGCAATGATACGCATGCGATCACCTTCCACCGGGGTGACACGATGCACCGTATTCTTGCCACGGAATACGTTCAGTGTGCCCGCATCCAGTCGCAACGATGAGGCGCTTGCCTGTCCGTGGTTCAGAAATTCCGCGACCCCGTCATAGTTGGCATCTTCATCGCTACGCAGCCCGGTACGATACTGGAACTCACCGCCTTGCTCGGGAGATTGCAACAACAAGGTGGTGGTAAATTCTGAGCGATCAAAATGCCAGTTCAGCGCTTCCCCGCGACCATAGCCCATGACGTTAAGCCGAGCCAATGGATCGTCCATCTGGTGGAGCGAGGGCTTTTCCATTACCGCCGCGAGAAACGCCGCGAATGGCGGCCATTCGTAGAGTTTAACCAATGCGCTGGTGGGAATTTGATCCGAGCAAAGCGTATGGTTGATGGTTTCGAATTGTTGCAATGCCGGGTGATCGGCGGCAAGCCCCGGAACTTCGGGCAGAAAATAAATGTTGTGCTGGCGACGATGCGTGAACGCATCGGATTGAAATAGTGATGTTGTCTGCGCGACCACTTTATCGATCGCTTCGGGAAACATCAGCCCAGCCAGGTTGAACATACCATCACGCGCCAGGTCATCGCGGCAGCGCTCAACCAGTTCCCGGCCCTGCGGGCTATCGATTCGGTCGAGCGGGTAACGTTCAAGATCTATGATTTCATGCATCGGAATAGCCCCCGGTATCTGGTTTCAGGTAAGCGGTATTGAAGCAAATATTTACTTAGTCAACAATGCGCTAAAATGTTAGTCTGCATTAGAATAACTTAGTCTGAAATTATCGATGCTACTCAAACTACCGCCATTAAATGCACTAAAAGCCTTCGAAATTGCCGCGCGCACCGGCAGCTACGTCGCGGCGGCCAACGAACTACGGGTTTCACCTGCTGCCGTGAGTCAGCAGGTGCGCAAACTTGAGCAGTACTTCGACAAGAAGCTGTTCGTCCGCTACAACAACCGCATCGTGCTGACCGACGCGGGCACTACTATTTATACCAACGCGGCACCCGCCCTGCAGGAACTTTCCAACGTCACCCGACAGGTACTGGAAGGCTCGGCCCGGTCGCGCCTGGTGGTCAGTGTCCTGCCATCGCTGGCGCAAGACTGGCTGGCTCCCCGGCTAGCGTCATTTTGTCGAGCGATGCCCGGGATTGGAATCGAGACCCGCATCGAAGATGACCCGGTAGCCTTCGCCCGCGACGCTATCGATTTGCGAATCTGCTACGGGCCCTTTCTGTATCCAGACTTTAACGCAGTCGAGTTATTTCACGATGAGGTGCTGCCAATGTGTTCGCCGAATTTTGCCGACAGGCATCATTTGAATGAAGCGAATCTGTCGCAATTAGCCGATGAACAGTTTTTGCATACTTCCTGGGGCTCGAGCTTTGCGTCACCTCCCAACTGGAAGGACTGGTTCGCCAGCGCCGGGATACAGCGCGCACCCGATATTGCGCTCGGTCATCAAATTGGAATGCCCAGCATCGCGCTGGAATATGCGCGGCTTGAGATGGGCGTCATACTCGGGCAAAGACAACTCGGTGCCAACGATGTTCGCAACAATGAGCTGATATTGTTATCTGAGCAATCGTTACCGCTAAGTCATGCCTACAGTGCCGTCTATCCCCATTCCGGGAGCCGACATGGCGACTTGCAGCTACTGCTCGAAAAGCTGACTGACAAAGCTGAGTAACTGTCACTTTAATTGCTTTAATTGCAACTTCGCTCGCCACTGTTTGCGCATTTGCGCTACCTTAACTCAACCAGTAATTCCTTAGCCTGGATCAAGTCCCTGGTGTCCAGGCCTTCGGTGAACCAGTCGTAAACTGGTTGAAGCAATTCAATGGCCTGCGCAGACTTTCCCATTGACTGCCATAAAAGGGCCAGGCTCATTGAGGCGCTTAGCTCCACCGACTTTGCGCTTTGTGTGCGCGCAATTTCGATAGCCCGCCAGTAGGCTTCTTCCGCTTCTGATTGGGTTTCTGTCGAATTAATCAGCAACAGATTTCCTTTTATGCGATACAACTGTGCCTCACACCAGCGCACGTCATCACTTTGTCCGCGATCAATTGAGTGATCTATCAATTTTAAAGCCTCGTCCACGTCGCCCATTTCCGCTAAAGATTCGGCATACAAAGAGATCGGTGCCGCCGCCCAGGCTATTCCCAATTTAAGCCATCGATCCACTTCTTCACGCATCAACAGAAGACCCTCCTGTTTGTCTCCGCGTTGATATTTTACCCAGCCTATGACACCCCTTGCTATTGACTCAATGTCCGGCATATTCCCATTCTCAGCGAACTTGAGGAGCTCCCCGGCCGTCTCCTCGATGAGGTTTTCGTCTCTCCGCCAGATGCAAGTCTGTAAGAAAATAGCCAGCGCAGTACTCAAAGTCGTGGAATGATCCAGCTCTCTCGCCAGGCTGAATGCCGAATCGTATCTTTCCTGTGACTGTACCGGATAGCCCATTAGCCAAAGCACAGCCCCACTGACATAGCGCGCACAGGCGCCCGGGTCGTGATCTCCATAGGTGAAGGTCAATGCATGATGTTCATCCGCGCGATAAAGTCGAACCCCTTGATTGCAGTGTGCAAGAGCGCTGGTAAGTTCGCCGCTTGTAAACTGGCTCGCCCACTGGCAATGATGGGCTTCAAGCACCAATTCCGTATCCTTTCGATTCTGGCCGACTTCAAGCAGGCGATCAGCCATTTCACTTGCCTTTTGCAGCTTGGAATTGATGTAGTGATGAAACCACAATCCCCACAATATTGGATACAGGTGTTTATTCTCGCCCAGTTGTTCACACAAGGTCTGAGCGCGTAGATAGTTCTCATAAACAATCTGTGACGCTACGCCTTCCTTATTCTGCAGCGGTACTCCCAGGTCTACCCGGAACTCGATTTCATGGAGGGCTTTATCCTCGCCTTCTGGCAAGGTATCGACGATTGCAAGCCCGCGTCTGAGATGCGCTATGGCCTCAATGTGGGCACATAGCTTTGCGCTTTGCTGGCCTGCCTTTAACCAGTATTGCAAAGCAGGTTCGATCAGGCCGGCTTCGCTGTAGTGATGGGCGAGCAACTCGAGCACGGTTCCCGTTTTATCCGCAAACTCCTGCTCCAGAGCTGCGGCAATGCGACCATGCAAGTCCTTACGCCTGCTCTTCAACAGGCTTTCGTAGGCTGCATCCTGCACCAGGGCATGTTTGAAAACGAAGCGGTCGCGCTCGCCCGAGCGACGACGAAAAACCAGCCCGGAATCGACCAGTAGATCGAGCTTTTTAGCGAGGTCATCGGTATCAATAATAGAAGCGAGTAATTCGTATGAGAATTCTCGCCCGATACAGGCGGCTGCCTGGGCAACATCCTTGACCTGTGGCAGGCGGTCCAGCCGTGCCATCAGAGAATCCCTCAAGGTCGTCGGGATCAACATGGGTGGCGGGTTACCGGCGGATACTTTGTGGTCGCCACTCTCCTGCACCAGTTCAGATTCCAGCACAGTCTTGATCAATTCCTCGACGAATAAAGGGACGCCGTCAGTGCGTTGGAGAACCTGCTCGATGACGCTTTCCGGCAATGTGCTGCCGCCAGATATTCGAGCTACCAGGGCGCGCATTTCCTGCTGCCCGAGACGGTTCAGCGAAATCCGGGTGATATGTCCGAATCCCTCCCATCGCTTCTCGACACCGGGTCGGTGAGTCATGATCAGCAGCACGGGTAACTTCTGAAAGGAATCGATAAAGGCATCGAATACCTCCAGTGTCGACGGATCGATCCAGTGTATGTCCTCGACAATAACGAGAACCGGGCTATTGGCACTGAACCTTACCAGCTGATCGACCAGCAGGGTGATGGTCTCCATTTTTTGCTGCTGAGGCGACAGTTCCAGATGCGGGTAACGATCGACCGGCAGTGACATCAGTGCTGCTAGCAGTGGCGCATCGCTGTCCACCATACCCGAGGTTTCGGCAATCAACAGCTCAAGCTTGTCGAGCCTGTCTTCATGGGTATCGCTTTTACTGAACCCGGCTGCATTTTCAAACTGTTCGATAATGGGATAAAACGGCGTGTTGGCGTTGAATGGAGAGCATTGAAAACGAATCGAAGTATGTGCCGTTGAACTTAAGGTTTCGCGTAATTCATGCAGGATCCGACTCTTGCCTATACCCGCTTCACCCGACAGCAAAACGACCTGGCCGTCACCCGAGCAGGCCTGTTGCCAGCGATCGGTCAACAAGTTGAGTTCACTTTGACGCGCCACAAAGGGGGACATGTTTTCTGATGTGGCCGCGTCGAAACGAGTTGCCGCGCGGATTCCAGTTGCCCGAAATGCCTGTATCGAGTCGCTGAATCCTTTGACAAATAGCGGGTCCAGCGCCTCAACCTGGATTCGCCCCTCGATCAGTCGCCGGGTAGTTTCGGCAATAATGACGTTTCCTGGCGATGCGACACCCTGCAATCGGGCGGCCAGGTTCGGTGTTTCGCCGAGTACCGAGTGCTCTTCGGAAGCGCCGTCACCGATGATGTCTCCGGCGACTACAAGCCCGGTCGCGATGCCGACTCGCACCGACAGCTCAACCTCGTAGTTCAGGTCCAGCAAAGCTACTTCTTCAATGATGCCGAGCCCGGCACGCACCGCACGCTCGGCATCGTCTTCATGGGCAACGGGATAACCGAAGTAAACCAACATGCCATCACCCATATAGCGGGCGACATATCCATCGAAACCTTCGATCGCGGCATTGCAGGCAGCCTGGTAGGAGGCGATGATACTTTGCAGGTCTTCGGGGTCAAACTGGCGCGACAGCTCGGTCGAACCGACCAGGTCACAGAACATCACCGTAAGCTGGCGTCGCTCGGCCTCGCCGCTGGAGGCCGATGTTAACGGCTCAGGTTGCGCTGCTGCATCTTTCTCAATTGTTTCCTGTGCAGGACTGTCCTGCAGCGCATCGATGGCGCGAAACAATTTCTTGCGATGCCCCATGATGGTGACACCCAGGTCTTTCAAGTCCTCGTTGCTGAGGTCGACCAGTTGGTCGAGATCAAGCTCGTTTTCCTCGAAGCTGATCGCGTACTGACCGAGACCGAGTTCCTCTAACCAGGCTGTGACCTCTTTAGACACTAATGTAGTTACCCTTTGAAAGCTGGCGACATTATACGGAGCATCGAAGCAATTGTCCGTTACCTGGCGCCAGATGGATATTTAAGGAGCGAATAAGCAAGCGCTGGATTGGTCTGCCCCCGAATCGCAGTGCTTTTAATTCAAATCAACGTCGAAATGAAGGGAGCATAAGGACAGCCCACAGTAAATAAGTATACTGTCCCGAATGGCACTTACTTAAGCCCAAAGCTAACGTCACCCCGGCCCCCGAGCCGGGGTCCAGAGGCCGCTGGATCCCGGCTCGGAGGCCGGGATGACCGTAATTCTCGGCTTAAGTAAGTGCCATTAATATAATGTCCCTGGAATTCTCTTGGTAGCTGTTGATGTCCATAATCCTCATTTCTATCTGTTTTATTGTTGGTGTGCTGATCGGTGCGGTCGGTATTGGCGGTGTGCTGCTGGTGCCTTCGCTCAACCTGTTAGCCGGCATCGACGTACATGAAGCAGTGCCCGCCTGCACCCTCAGTTACCTGGCAACCGGTGTCATTGGCGTGATCGTTTACGCGCGGCACGGGTCGATACAATGGAACAAGGTATTCTGGCTTTGCCTGGGCGCCGTTCCGGCTGCATTTCTGGGTTCGATTTCACTGCTCAGTATTCCCGCAATCGCGGTTATGCTGCTGATTGCCTTGCTGATGGTGGTGAGTGGAATTGACGCATTGATCAAGGCCTACCGGACATCCACGGATGAGCAGGCGCCCCGGCAGTTAAGCCCCGCGCAGTTTATTGTTATCGGCTTTATCACCGGTTTTGGTTCGGCAATAACCGGGACCGGCGGCCCGCTATTACTCGTGCCTATCGTCATCTTTCTCGGCTTACCGGTACTAGCCGCGATTGGCCTGAGCCAGGCCATTCAATTGCCGATTGCGGCATTTGCCAGCGTTGGCAACTGGCTGTCCGGCAATCTGAATTTTGAACTGGCCCTGGTGATTGCGGCGGTGATGGTTGTTGGATCGCTAGGAGGTGCGGTGCTGGTACATCGATTGCCTGCCGAACCGATCCGAAAATTGATTGCCTTCCTGCTGGTTTTTTTCGGCGCTGGAATTGGCATCCAGCAGCTCCTCAATTTGTAGTCTTGCCGGCTAGTCGTGTTTTCCAATAGCCTCGATGACGAAGTCGCTTATAAATGATTGGCCATTTCCTGTAAGATCAACAGGGTTTACTTATCCTTTAGCATTAATGAGGCTGTCGGATCGTTGTAATGTCTGCTGACCAGGCGCATCAATACCAGCGAGGTCAATATGAAGCAAAGTAATGTCAGCCAGAAATTCCTGGGCATCTCCGGCGTGGTACTCGCCATCCTGGTGTTGGTCGGATGGTATCTTTACGGCGCCCAGCAAAGCAGTCTGCAGTCGCTTGTGGACGAAAGCCAGGCCATGGAACAGATGCTGAGTGAAGCTCTCGATCAAAGTAAAAACGAGATCGACTCACTGGGCTTGAGAATTCAGAAACTGACCGATGATCTATCCGTAGTGCAGGTTAGCCTGACCGACGAGCAACGCTTACGAATTGAACTGCAGGCCGATCTGGCACAGACCCATACCGACAAGGAACGGATCGAACAAAGCATGCAAGATAAGATGCAGTCGATTACCGTGACCACCTCGGAGCTGGAAGAGGAACTGCAGCGGCAGTTGGCATTGCAGGAAAAGCTTAACAGCGAGATTGACCTGGCTAGCAATGAAAAAGGCGAGTTGCTGGCCAGGATTGAAAACGAGCAGGAAAACCAACTCCGCTTGCAGCAGCAAATCGACCGGGTAAAGGATGACGTCGGCCAGAAGGAAAAGGCAGTGGCAAACGCGGAACAGGAGGCTGAGCGGCTAAGCCAGCAACTCTCTCAAACCCGTGAAGAGCGGGTCCAGCTTGAAAGCAGGGTCGAAAAACTGAACCAGCAGCGGGAGATGGATGCCCAGCATTTTGCCGAACTGGAGGATCGACTCAAGCGCGAACTTAACGAGAGCCGTATCGAGATCTCGCAGTTCAAGAATCAAATGATGGTGATTAAGCTGACCAGCGAAGTGCTGTTCAAATCAGGCTCGGCAAATATACAGCCGAGCGGGCAGAAGGTGCTGGCAGTTATCGCGGAATCATTGAACGCCTATCCCAATCGGGCCATCAGTATCGAGGGACATTCGGATAATGTTCCGGTTGGCAAGCGCTCCAGCTATGCCTCGAACTGGGAGCTTTCGACGGCGCGCGCACAGGCGGCCGTTAATTTCTTTCAGCAGAACAATCAGATGGACCCGCAGCGCTTGCAGGTCGTTGGTCATGGCGAATACCAGCCGGTAGCCAGCAACGAGACGGTCGAGGGTCGTCAACAAAACCGTAGAATCGAGATCAGGTTGATGCCGGAAGCGCAGGTATCAGCCGAACAGTGAATTCACTATTCGGGAATCTACCCAACCGGTAAAGAGGCATACTCTCCTGCCTTCCCCGCATAGCGAGGTTTATGAAAAGATTCGGCAATACGCTTTCAACAAGCATGAAAACAAGAATAATCCTGTTGATTCCCCTGTTGATTGTGTCCAGCCCAGGCGCAGCCTGGATTGCTCATGGCTTTCAAAGCGGTATGAGCCGATTCGAGGTCACAGGACACCTGTTTGACAGGAAGTCCCTGGTTATAACCGAGGGCGAGCAGCAAACGCTTGCCGGCCCTGACAACAACAAAAAAAAATTCAACCTGGTTTACTGTTCCTCACCGCAAAAACTATATTCATTGAAACTCAGGCTGGCAGATTCGCGCGCAGAATTCGTCAAAACAAAAGAAAAATATGAAAAGAGGTACGGCAAGCCCGAC
>Ga0164320_10000403_pt1 | contig 13881 bp, 11 predicted proteins | sample GuaBasSediGuay11_FD_113736 | JGI IMG/M metagenome (GOLD analysis project Ga0164320, IMG submission 113736) | Subseafloor sediment microbial communities from Guaymas Basin, Gulf of California, Mexico - Guay11, Core 4567-28, 0-3 cm | ecosystem: Environmental > Aquatic > Marine > Hydrothermal...
CAAGCCTTCCTTGCCGACCAGGCCCTCGAACGCGGGGGCCACCTTCTCGCGCACCCGACCGAGCTTCTCCTAGGTCTCGAGGAGGCCGGGCAGCACCAAGACGTTCATCGCCGGGATCAACAAGCTCATACCCGTCATGGTGACGACGCCGCCGTCCAGCTGACCTACGCGCATCTTGCGAACGAAGTCGCGCTCGTCGCCCTGCGAACCGCCCGGGTAGAAGCGCAGCTGAAGCTTCCCGTCGGTCTTATCTTTGAGGGTCTTGTTCCACGCGTTGAGGACTTTCATCCACGATGAGCCCGCGGGAGCCAGGGAGGCGATCCGAAGGGTGTAGCCTTCTTCAGCCTTCGTGGTCGTGGTGGTCCCTGGCAGCGCAATAGCGGCAGCCACGAGTAGCAAAACTGGCACAAGACGGCGATTCATCTTCAAAAACCTTTCCTCTCGCGAGAGAGCCCGCCGAGACTCACAAGGAACGCCTCCCTCGTCAATACGAACTGCGCGCTTTCTGAGCATTCGGGGCACTTCTATCCTCGAACCATACGACGAGCTGAGCCCGCATTTTACTCAACGCCAGGCCTGTCCAGGCCCAGATTGACCGCCTTTCGGGCCTACCCGGCCTGCCGCCGCCCTTGCCCCTGTCCAATCCGGCGCTCCTCCACCCACGCGTACAACACCGGCACCACAAACAGCGTTAGCAGTATCGCTCCCATTCCGCCTATCGAGGGAAGGGCCATCGGGACCATTACATCGGCGCCCCTGCCTTGAGATGTGATGACTGGGAGTAGGGCCAACGCTGTCGTAGCCGTCGTCATCAAGCACGGGCGTACTCGCCGCTGTCCTGCCTCGACCGCCCGCTCGCGAACTTCCTCGACCGTGTGTGCAGGGGCGGCCCTGAATCGTTGTGCGAGATACGTCGCCATGACGACGCCCGTATCCGTTGCGATCCCGAGCAGCGCGATCACGCCAACCCAAACGGCAACCGAGAGGTTGACGGTGCCGATGTGGAGTAGGTGCTGGAGGTCGGTGCCGAAGAGCTCGAAGTTCAGGAACCACGGGCGTCCGTAGAGCCATATGAGAATGAAGCCTCCGGCGACACAGAGGACGACGCCCGAGTAGATGATGAGCGTCGTGACGACTCGGCGGAACTGAAGGTAGAGGAGCAGAAATACGAGGGTGAGTGCGACCGGAATGAGCAGGATCAAGCGCTGCTCGCTTCGCACCTGATTCTCGTAACTGCCGGCGAACCGGTAGCTGACTCCCCCGGGGACATCGAGCTCACCACTCTCGATCTTCGCTGCCAGAAACGCTCGCGCATCGTTGACGACATCGACTTCGGACAGCTCCGGAAACTTGTCGAACAAGACGTAGCTGGTCAGAAACGTGTCTTCGGACTTGATGACCTGCGGCCCCTTCACGTACCGAACCTCCGTGAGCTGCTCGAGGGGAATCTGCTCTCCGCCGGGTGCCGACACGAGCACGCGGCCGAGCGCCTCGATACTGTCTCGCTCCTCGCGCATGTAGCGCACCCGAACCGGATAGCGTTCGCGGCCTTCTACCGTCGTCGTGAGCGTTCGGCCGCCCAGGGCGACTTGAATGACGTCTTGCACGCGGCCGATCGTCAGTCCGTATCGACCGATCGCTTCTCGATTGATGTCGATCTCGATATACGGCTTGCCAACGACACGGTCCGCGAAGACGGTTTCCGGACGGATTCCATCGACCTCGCGAAGGAGCCCCTCGAGCTTCATCCCGAACGACTCGATCGTCTCGAGCGTGGGCCCGTAGACCTTGATGCCCATCGGCGCTCGCATCCCGCTCTGAAGCATGATGATTCGGGTGTTGATCGGCATGAGCATGGGCGCGCTGGTAAGGCCCGGGGCCTCGCCCGCCTTGACGATCTCTTCCCAGATATCCGCTGGCGAGCGAATGTGGTCCCGCCAATTGCGAACGCGATTCCCATCCGCGTCGACACCGTACTCTGGCTTGTAGGTGACCACCGTTTCGAACATCGAAATCGGTGCTGGATCTAGCGGGCTCTCTGCGCGTCCGAGCTTGCCGACCGCGCGGTCGACCTCGGGGATCTCCTGAATCGCCGCGTCCATCGTGTGCAGCATGTCGAGCGCCTGACCGAACGACGCATGGGGCATCGTGGTGGGCATGTACAGGAACGACCCCTCGTCGAACGGAGGCATGAATTCACGTCCGAGACTCGACCAGGAGGCCACACCCCCGACCAGCACGGCCATGGGAAGGGCCAACGCTAGTGCCTTGTGCCTCAACGACCATCGGAGCACCGGCACATAGACACTTTGGAACGCGAAGAATGCCACTAGGAGGCCGCCGATCACGAAGACCACGAAAAGGAAGTTGATGATGAAATGATGTCCGGGCCCGAGGGGAAGCCAGCTGCGTGTGAGTAGAAGTGCCACGGCCAGCACGATCACGGGGAGCGAGATGGTCGCGATCCGCGAACGCTTGGGCACCGCGGGGGACGTCTTCGCTGCGCCCGGCTTCGTGGGGCGCCGAAGGATCAGATGCGCGAGCGCCGGCAGCGCAAGCATCGACACGAACAGTGCGGCCATGATGGCGAACGATTTGGTGTATGCGACCGGCCTGAAAAGCTTCCCTTCCGCCGCCGTGAGAGCGAAGACGGGTAAGAAACTGACGACGGTGGTCAGCGCGGACGTCACCACCGCTGGGGCCACCTCCGCCGTCGCGTGCGCGATGATTCGCGCGCGGCTCTTGTCCGCCGGCGCGCTCGCGAGGTGAGAAACGATGTTCTCGGTGAACACGATTGCCATGTCCACCATCGTGCCGATCGCGATCGCGATCCCCGCCAGTGCCATGATGTTGGCGTCGACACCGGTCGTCTTCATCGCGACGAACGCGGCCAGCACCGCAAGCGGTAGCACCGCCGAAATCAGGAGCGAGCTCCTCAGGTTGCGTAGCATCACCAGGACGATGATCACGGTCACTAGGATTTGCTGGAACAGCGCGGTCGACAGAGTGTCGAGGGTTTCGTGAATGAGGGTAGTGCGGTCGTAGAAAGGGTGGATCGTCACTTGGCTCGTGGTGCCGTCGGCGAGGGTTCGCTTGGGTAGGCCGGGCGCGATCTCGGCGATCTTGGCTTTCACGCGCTGGATGACTTCCATCGGATTTTCGCCGTAGCGAACCACGACGACGCCTCCGACGGCTTCAGCACCCGCATCGTCCAGGGCGCCCCGGCGCTGAGCGGGTCCGAGCGTGACGCGCGCGACGTCGGCGATCCGGATTGGGGTGTGCTTGCGCGTGGTGATTACGGTCTGCTCCAGATCGCCCACCGTCCGAATGAACCCCAAGCCCCGCACGAGGTATTCCGTACGATTAATCTCGAGTGTGCGCGCGCCAACGTCCAAATTGGATTCGCGAACCGCCTTCGCGATTTGTTCGATGGTCACTCCACTCGCAAGCATGGCTTCGGGGTCGACGTCGACTTGGTATTCGCGCACATAGCCACCGATGGAAGCGACCTCGGAGACGCCTGGCACGGATTGGAGGGCGAAGCGCACAACCCAATCTTGCGTCGATCGAAGCTCGTGCAGGTCCCATCCCCCTACGAGCTCTCCTTCGGGGCCTCGTCCTTCGAGGGTGTACCAGAACACCTGTCCGAGCGCGGTGGCGTCCGGCCCGAGCGCGGGCGCCACACCATCGGGGAGTGTGCCAGCAGGCAGTGATGCGAGCTTCTCGAGAACGCGTGAGCGCGACCAATAGAATTCCACGCCTGCATCGAAGATGACGTAGATGGTCGAGAAGCCAAACATGGACGAGCTTCTCACCGTGCGCACACCGGGGATTCCGAGGAGCGCGGTGGTGAGGGGGTAGCTGACCTGATCTTCGACGTCGCGCGGCGAGCGGCCTTGCCACTCGGTGAAGACGATCTGTTGATTCTCTCCGATGTCCGGGATCGCGTCGACCGGAACCCGATCGCGCGCCATCCCTCCGAGATCCCAATCAAAAGGGGCCACGTAGACTCCACCAACGACCACTCCCGCGACGAGGACGAAGACGATCAGCTTGTTGTCGACGAAAAAGCGGAGGAACGATTCCCAGATGGGCGACACGACCTCCCTCGGGTTGGGTTTTTCACTGGAAGTCAATGCGGATGCCCCTGCATGTGATGCTCATTGCCGCCCGTTGGGGCCGGCGCCTCGTTGTCGTCAGGAACAGTCATCATCGAGTCGCCGCCTTGAATCTGCAGATCTGCGTCGATGGCAAACGCCCCGTGCACCACGACCCGCTCTCCCTCCCGTAGCCCGGCAAGAACGGGGTAGAGGTCGCCCATGCGAGGTCCGAGCGTTACCAGTCTGGCTTCGTAAGTCGGCTCCTCCGCGTCCTCGACCTCGACGTAGACGACTGACCTGCGTCCCGTGAAAAGTGGGGCTGTGGCCGGAACGACGACCGGCGCCTCCCCGCCGGGCTCATGCGCGGCGCCGCTTTGCACGCTGGCCTCTACGAACATGCCGGGCCGGAGCCGTCGGTCCTGGTTCTTCACTTCGACTCGCACGCGGGCGGTTCGGGTGTTTGGATCGAGCACCGGATCCACGAACGTGACGCGCCCCTTGAATATCTCACCGGGCAGCGCTGCCACTCGAATCAAGACCTGTTGGCCCACGTCGAGCCGTGAAAGATCGCTTTCGTAGGCGTCTAATTGTACCCAAAGCGTCGATAGGTCCGCGATACGGTACAGCCCGCTTCCTGTAACCACGTAGTTGCCCTGTGTGGCGAGCCGCTCGATGACCGTGCCCCTGAACGGGGTGCGAATGCGGACCCTCTCCGATGGTTTGTCGGCGCGTTCCATGGCACGCAGCTCGCCGTCGGGGACACCCAACAGCCGCAACCGATCGCGCGACGCGTTGAGGGCAGCTTCCGCCGCCCTACTTGCGCTGGGCGTCGCGGTCTGCCGCAAGCGTTCGAACTGCTGTCTCGCCTGAATCAGGTCCTGATGCGCGGTATACACTTCAGGGCTGTAGAGGGTGGCGATCACCTGGCCGCGCTTCACGCGTTCGCCCGTCGTGCTCACGTGCAGGCGGTCGATTCGTCCACCGATCCATGCGGTGACGGTTCGCAAGCTCCGCTCATCGTAGTCGACGCGTCCGAGCAGCCGGCGCTCCACTCCGCCCGACCCCAACCGCTTGGCGGGCGCGGTTCGCACGCGTGCGAGAATCTTCGCGCGCTCCGAAAGTGAGACGCGTCGCGCCTCGTCGCTGTCGGTGCTCCGCTCGACCGGGATCAGGTCCATGCCGCAGATCGGGCACGGCCCGGCTTCCGTTTTTCGGATCTGCGGATGCATCGCGCAAGTCCAGATCGTTTCCTTCGCGACGTGGGTGCGTACCGGGGGGTCTGCCTCGGGGGCTTCGGAGCTCCCGAGTAGCCGCCCACCGAGGCCGAAGGCGACCGCTGCGACGATGGGGAGTGCGACCCACGGTGCAGTTCTTGCCAAGCGCGTCTTGTTGGCCTGTTTCATCGTCGCTCTCCTTGTTTTGTCGGTGCCACCGGGTGCCCGACCACCGCTTCGAGCACCGCCCACGCTCGGGCATGATGCGCGCGGCTGCGGGCGAGCTCGAGTTGAAGCTCGAGGAGCTCCTTTTGGACCAGCAGGGCGGACGCGACGGTCGAGCGCCCGCTCTGATAGCTGCCCAACACCGATTGAAAGGTAGTCTCCGCCTGTGGAATGAGCGTGTTTCGGTAGAGGTCGATTCTCCTCTGTGCATCCCGCACTGCCGACATCGCCGCAACGAGCTGTGCATCGGCTGTCTGCAGTGCCGCGTCACGATCCGCGCGGTACGCAGCGCCCTCGGCGCGTGCCGCACTCATGGCGTCGCGGTAGTTCCGGCCCCAAAGCGGAATGCTGAGGCCTGCCGTTACAGCGACGGCGTCTTGCCCGCTCTTCTCGACGAGCGTGCGCGCCTCGCCGACCACGAGCCACTCCAAGCCTGCGAGCAAGTTCGGCGCCCGTTCCGCTGCCTCCGCCCGAACCTGCGAATCACTGGCCGAGGCCATCAACTCTGCGACCTCGATGCGCGGGTGCTGTCTGGCCGCACTCTGCAAGGCCTCTTCGCTCTTGGACGGAAGGCCCTCAAGCGGCGTATCGGTAGCGGTCAATCTCTGCTCGCGGGCGGTTGCGCCGATAGCTCGCAGGAGATCGGCCGTGGCAACCAGCTGGTCTTCTCGATGCTTTCCGTGGTGATCGTGATGACGCGCAATCCCGAGCTCCACCTGATTGAGGTCGGCGAGCGAAGCAGCGCCCGTACGCACGCGCCCGCGAACCGTGCCGGCCAACGTTTCGAGCACGATATCGTGCTCATTTTTCAGGTGATGCTCCTCCTGGAGCAGCCAAAGCCTCCAATACGCGTCGGCGACCGCCTGCTTGACCCCGAGAGCCTCCGCATCGAAGCGCCGCTCCGCTGCTCGAGCTGCATCCGAAGCGGCGTCCGCTCCTGCGCTCAGCGCCGTCGGCCAGGGGAATGACTGCATTAAGCTCAGCTTGTGCTGCTGCGGTCCCACCCGCGTTTCGATACTCCGAACGTAGTAGCTGTATTGGATGACGGGCTCAGGAATGCGGCGCGCGCGAGAGATCCGCATGGTCGCGGCTCGCCATCTTTCGAACGAGGCACGCAGTTCCGGGCTTCGCGCGAGCGCAAACGCCAAGTAACTGCTCAAGGTGCCGTCGAGCGTCAGCTCTGCTTCTGGTGGAGCTCCGTCCTCGGCGACGATCACGCCAGCCGTGGCTAGGTTGTCCCTCGTCGCGGCTTCGTACGTGCCACGACAACCGACGAGTGCCGCCGTGAGCATCATGACGGCATGGGTCCATCTTGTTTTCATCCCCCGTGGGATATTCCGTTTCATCGATTCCTCCTCTGATTGAACTTGTGTGGTCCGTAGGCGGCGCGGTCCGCCGGCGCTGGAGGCGCGGCAGAGTCCGAATGCTGGCCTCGCTGGCCATGCTGCGCCTCGATCGGCGCGTGCAAGTCGGCGCTCAGGCCGACGCTACGCTCGAGTTCAATTCAGGAAGGAACAGTTACGGATGAAAATCGGTGGGCCGTGAATGTTGGGCGGAGCCCGCTCCCGGTAGAGCCCGGGATCGCAAACGTGCCTCAACCCGTGGAAGCCGTTGTCGGCCAGGCCGACAAGCACGACCGGGGCCTCGTCCACTTGGAGCGAAGAGGCCTTCTGGGTCGCGACCAGCTGGTTCGCGCTCGACAGTTCGACGGTGCAACAAGGCTGCGCTTGCAGCTTGACCGTCGTTTCAGGGGCGGCTGCCTCGCCATGTCCACCGTGCTGCCCCTGCGCATCGCAGTCGCAGTCCGCGACGACCACGCCTCCCATCGAGTGGCAGACATGGAGAACCATGCCAGCCGCACCCGAGGCTGCGAGCGGAAGCGAGAATAGTAGCGCGAGAAGGCGACCACGCATGACCAAATGAATCATAGCATGTATTTTCCAGTCATGGCCGGGAACGAGTGGACCTGCTCCATGCACCCCGAGATCGTTCGTGCGCAGCCCGGCGACTGCCCGATTTGCGGAATGGCCCTGGAACCGAAGACGTTCTCGCCGGAGCAGGAGACCAACGACGCCGAGCTCCGAGACATGTCGCGCCGGTTTTGGGTTGCGGTGGCTTTCACTGTTCCGCTGTTCATCATCGCGATGGGCGAGATGTTGCCGGGCGCGCCTTTGTCGCGGTTCTTGTCGCCTCGAGGCGGAGCGATGGTCGAGCTCGCGCTTGCGACTCCGGTGTGCACCTGGGCGGCGTGGCCCTTCTTCGTGAAGTTCGCTCGCTCGCTGAAGAATCGAAGCCCGAACATGTTTACGTTGATCGGCCTCGGCGTGGGCACAGCGTACGGGTACAGCCTCGTGGCTGTCCTTGCGCCCGGCGCCTTCCCTCCGGCATTTCGCGGCGAGTCGGGTGAGGTTGCGGTCTACTTCGAGGCGGCAGCCATGATCGTGACTCTCATCCTGCTCGGGCAAGTATTGGAGCTCAGAGCCAGAAGCCAAACAGGGAGCGCGATCAAAGAGCTCCTCGGACTGTCTCCCAAGACTGCACGGCGAATTCATTCCGATGGCACCGAGGACGATGTGCCACTCGAGGCGGTCGAGGTAGGCGATCTGCTCCGAATCCGACCAGGAGAGAAGGTCCCCGTCGATGGGTTCGTGGTTGACGGCGCAACCCTGATCGATGAGTCCATGGTGACCGGCGAGCCCATTCCGGCTGAAAAGCACGAGGGCGACCAGGTCGTCGGGGCCACCATCAACGGAACCGGGATGCTGATCATGCGGGCCGAAAAGGTTGGTTCCGACACGCTTCTTGCCCGGATCGTCACCATGGTCGCCGAAGCACAGCGCAGCCGCGCGCCGATCCAGAAACTCGCCGACGTGGTGTCCGGCTATTTCGTCCCCGTCGTCATCGGGGTCGCGATCGTGACGTTCACCGTCTGGAGTTTGATCGGTCCCGAGCCGCGGATGGCGCATGCGCTCATCAACGCTGTTGCGGTTCTGATCATCGCATGTCCCTGTGCGCTTGGTCTCGCCACGCCGATGTCCATCATGGTCGCGATGGGGAAGGGCGCCAGCGTTGGCGTCCTCTTCAAAGACGCCGAGGCGCTTGAAGCGCTGAGGAAGGTGGATACGATCGTCGTCGACAAGACGGGCACGCTGACGGCCGGCCGACCGGAGCTGGTCACCGTGGAGCCCGGCCCTGGCTTCGATGCGGCCCGGCTGCTCAGCGCAGCGGCAAGCCTGGAACGCGGAAGCGAACACCCGCTTGCCGAAGCCATCGTAGCCGGCGCCGTCGAACGGGGAGTTTCCATACCGCCGTCTGAGTCGTTCCAGTCCATCACTGGACAAGGCGTGACCGGTCGCGTGGAGGGCCGAGACGTAGCGCTTGGCAATCGCAGGTTGCTCGAAGGCCTGGGGGCGTCCGCGGGTGCGCTGCTAGATCGCGCCAACGGGCTTCGCACCGGCGGGCAGACTGTGATGTTCGTCGTCATCGACGGCACAGTCGCCGGAATCCTCGGGGTTGCCGATCCCATCAAGGAAGGCACCCCAGCAGCGATCGCCGGGCTTCACGCCGAGGGAGTCCGCGTCGTCATGTTGACGGGCGACAACCGCAAGACGGCCGATGCGGTCGCTGCGACACTGTCGATCGATGAAGTGATGGCCGAAGTTCTGCCCGACGAAAAAGCTGCCGCGATCAAGCGCTTGCAGGACCACGGCCACGTGGTGGCCATGGCCGGGGACGGCATCAACGACGCGCCGGCCTTGGCCCAGGCTCAAGTGGGCATCGCCATGGGCACGGGCACGGACGTCGCGATGCAAAGCGCGGGGGTGACCTTGGTCAAGGGCGACCTTCGGGGGATCATACGCGCGCGCCGGCTAAGTCGGGCCACCATGGCCAACATCAAACAGAACCTGCTGTTTGCGTTCGTCTACAACAGTCTGGGAGTCCCGATCGCTGCCGGGGTTCTCTACCCTTTCTTTGGCCTCCTGCTGAGCCCCGTCATTGCGGCGGCCGCCATGAGCCTCAGCTCCGTGTCCGTCATCACGAATTCTCTCCGATTGCGCGGGACGAAGATCTGAGGGGGGGTGCTAACGACAGGTCCTCGACCCCGTAGGGTGGTATAGCGTTACTGTGCTGCAGTGAGCGCGATGATATCGACAAGGGACATACTCACGGTGATCACAGCAACCGCGGTGTTGATCGGCATCGTCGCGGTGGCCGCGCCCGCTCTTGCCGCTGTCGACCACTACGAGGTCCAAGTCGATGGGCTCGCCTGCCCGTTTTGCGCGTACGGTCTGGAAAAGAAGCTGAAGGAGCTTCCCGGGGTGGCAAACGTGCAAATCGAGCTCAATACGGGCTGGGCTTCCTTTGACGTATCGAGCGGCGTGCTCTTGCCTGCGCCGGTTCAGGCGGCGGTTCGTGACGCCGGTTTCACGCCGCGCGACATCAAGGTGACCGCAAGCGGCATCGTGCAAGGCAAAGGAGACGAGCTGCGGCTCAGCATCGGCGGTGACCAAACCATCGCGCTCCACGGTGGTGCAGCATTCGGCCAGCTTCGGGCGCTCGTGAAAGAGGGACACCGCGACGTGGTTGTGACGGGGCTGATCCGTCGTGTGGACGACACGTGGCAGTTGACCGTCGCCAAAGCCAAGCAGCGGTAGGGAACCTGACATGCCAGGTCACGAGTTGTGGAGACGAGGGATGGCGTCGCTGGTGTTGGCCAGCGCCCTCATCTGGACGAGCGGAGCCGAAGCAGGCCCCATCACGTTCAACACTGCGTTGCCGGTGCACGCAAACGAGTTGATTCTCCGAGAGCAAGTGATCTGGTTGCGGGCTACCGATGATCCAAGCCCCATGGATCGCCATCTCAACGTCATCGCGGTACCGACAGTCCTCGTCTACGGCGCGCATCCACGCGTGGCCCTGTTCGGCATTCTGCCGTTTCTGTACAAGCGCATGGATGTCACGATGCCGAGTGGAGATCGGGTGAGGCGTTCGGCCAGCGGGTTTGGGGATCTGTCGACGTTCGTTCGTGTGACGGCGCTGCAAATCGACCGCCTTCGGGAAACGATCCGCCTAGCCCCCTTCGTGGGTCTCAAAATGCCCACCGGGGCGACCGGCATCGCCGATGACCTCGGGCAGCTCCCCCCAGCACTGCAGCTCGGTTCTGGATCCTGGGATCCTTTTGGCGGCCTCATCTTCACCTGGCAGAAACTCCGCTGGGAATTCGATCTCTCGGGGAGCTACGTGGTTCGCACGAGAGCCAATGACTTCAATGCGGGAGACGAGGCGCGGGGTGATGCGTCGTTTCAATATCGAGTAGTCCCCTGGGGCGAGGTCGGCCCAGGCGTTCCGAGCTGGCTCTTCGCCGTGCTCGAAACCAACGTCATCTGGCAAGACCACGACGAAATCGCTGGCGTGCGAAACCCCAATTCCGGGGGCGTGAATTGGTATCTCGCCCCGGGGTTGCAGTGGGTCACGTTACGCACCGTGCTCGAGGCTGCGGTGCAGATCCCCGTGCTGAGCAGACCCAACGGCCAGGGCCTCGGACGAGACTTCATCGCGCGACTGAGCTTCCGGGTGAATTTTTGATGGGGCGGACGGTACGGTCAGGGGGATTCCCTCGTTCCGGCGAGCCCTGAGTAGCTCCGAGACGCTCTAGCGGCTTTCAGTTGCCTAGTCGCCGCTAGGTTCGGTCGAACAACCTGGAGAAGAGTCCTTCACCGCGTGATTTGCGGAGCAACCAGTGTGCTTTCTTGAGGAGCGCGGCGCCTGAGAGCGCCCCTACGCGCACGTCCAGAATCTCTCCATTGTTGACCAACAGCAAGGTCGGTACCGAGTGGATGTTGAAAGGTTGCGCCAAGTTCGTTTGGCTTGCGGTGTTGATCTTGACGAATCGAATCGGTTCGTCCGCAAGCTCCTCGGCCCCCGCTTCGAAGTGCGGCTCCATGAGCTTGCAAGGCCCGCAAGTCGGTGACCAAAAATCGATGACGGCGGGCCCACCGTCGTCACTCATCAACCGTTCTAGCTCGCTCTGCGTTTTTAAGTTTTCGATCATAGACAATCCTAGGGACTCTATACTGGACTGGACGATGACCGCACGATGAAGATTAGTCCATGGTTCTGGATTCCGGCTCTCGTGCTGGGGCTAGTGGTGGCGATATGGGTTGGCGCTCGGGGCGCTATTTCCTTCAGGACGGTTATCTCCGCTCGCTTTCCAGAAGTGCAATGGGTAGACAGCGCAACCCTTTCCCAATGGGCGAGAGGCGCGCCAGGGACACAGCCAGAGATTCTCGACGTGCGAACAGAAGCCGAGTTCGAGGTGAGTCACCTCCAAGGGGCGCGGCGCGTGGACCCGGACGATCCAAAAATCGAGTCGCTCCAAATCGCACCAGACGCGACGGTCGTGGTGTACTGCTCGGTCGGTTACCGGAGCGCCGCCATCATCAAGCAACTCCAGCGCGCCGGCATCACCAACGTTTACAATCTAGAGGGCGGCATCTTCGCGTGGGCGAACGACGACCGTCCTCTTTACCGGGACCAGGAGCGTACCAGCGTGGTACATCCGTACGACGAGTTGTGGGGGCGATTCCTCCGAAAAGATCTGCGCGCCACTGGGCGGAAGTAGCAATGACCGCGCGCGCGACTCGACATCGACTTTCTTGGATACTGCTCGTGGTGGCGTCGCCTTGTTCACGGACCTACGGTTCGGCGAGGCGGACCGCTACCAGCTCCACATTCACGTCAGCTATGGTCTGCCCACGATCTGGCTGCTCGACTCACCGTATCTCGCAGGGCTTCTCACTTTTTGGTGCCCGAAGTTTTTAGATGTCATCTCGTATCCCTCACAACCCGAGATCAACGAAGGAGTAGGACTATCATGCTGGATTCCAGCTACGCATTTTCGAAAGAGCTCGATGGGGTTTCCGTTGCCGAGGGCGTCGAGCGAGTGACCGAAGCGCTCAAGGCCAACGGGTTCGGCGTGCTCACGAAGATCGACATCAAGGAAACCCTCAAGAAGAAAATCGACGTAGATTTCCGCCCCTACGTGATTCTGGGCGCCTGCAATCCGAAGCTTGCGTACCAAGCGCTTCAAGGAGAGCCGGACATTGGCCTGCTGTTGCCTTGCAACGTGGTCGTTCAAGAGTCGGGCAACGGGGCACGGGTTTCATTTGTCGATCCGAAAGCCATGTTCGAGCTCGTGCCGGACCCATCCATCGAGGAAGTGGCCACAGAAGCACGGCGGCTCCTTGGAGCCGCGTGCGACCAGCTGTGATCGATCAACGCTGTCAGTGAAGTCAGTTCGATGCTTCGGCGCTTCGTAGCGCCGGTTCGGCCTCAGCGGGCTCCTCGCGCTCCACGAACGACTTGTCTGTCCGCCACTTGGGCTGAAGCCGGACTTTGTCCCAGACCTCTGGGAAGGCGCCGACCGCGCCGAGCTTCTCGCGCATCCGCCTGTAGAGCCGATGGTCGAACATCTCTTCGAACTGCGTGCGGTTCATCCAGACGTCTTGGTAGAGCGGGACGAAACCACCGATTTCGTGAGTGAAGCGCTCGGTCGCCGCCACGTGCTCTTCCGCGTCCCACTCCTCGCCTCGCTTGAGTGCCGGAGGAATCCCGTATGCGCCGAGGTCGACGAACATGTCCCAGTCCTTGCCGGGCTCGAGCTGCCGTGGATTCGGTTGAAGGCCAGGGTCATCGCCATGGTTGTAGATGCGTATCGGGTAGACCAGAAGTGGGTACACCTCGAAGCGCTTGTGGAACTCCTCGACGCTGCGTTCGAGCTCGCGCATCGGAACGATGATGTCCTGTACCACGTGTTTGTGTACGAGCTTCCAACGGATGCCTTCGGTCATCGTGCCCTTGAGGAGCGATATTTTCGGAGCACCCAGCCAGCCGAAGCCCCATCGCCACCAAGTCTTGGTGGAAAACGGCATGAGCTCTTCGAGCTCCCAGAAAATGGAGCGTGTGTGGCGATGGTAATACTCGCGGAGCGGGATCCAGTCTTCGAACTCGCCACGCTCGAGTGCGGTCTCGACATGTTGATAGAAGAATTTTTCGTACCAGCGATTGATGTGGTTGATCTTGCTCCGATCCGCGGGCGCATCGTCGTACCACGCACACTGAATGACGCCGGTATCTTTCGAATAGATGGTCGCTTCCAAGAACTCCGGTGCGTCGTCTGCGACTGAAAGCTCGTAGGTCCTGTCGCAGAGCTCTTTCATGCTGTGACAGGGGATATACTTCATCCGAATGTACGTCTTGTCCTTTTTATTTACGGGCACGGCGACCACCAAGAAGCCCAGCGTGCCGTGCGACCAGGGAAGGGCAGTGAACAACTCCGAGTC
>Ga0164320_10000404_pt1 | contig 13881 bp, 13 predicted proteins | sample GuaBasSediGuay11_FD_113736 | JGI IMG/M metagenome (GOLD analysis project Ga0164320, IMG submission 113736) | Subseafloor sediment microbial communities from Guaymas Basin, Gulf of California, Mexico - Guay11, Core 4567-28, 0-3 cm | ecosystem: Environmental > Aquatic > Marine > Hydrothermal...
CTGTGGCGCCGACGCCATCGCCCACTACGACCAGAAGGTGTCGTGCTGCGGCGGTGCGCTGATGTTCTCGGAGCCGGAAAAGTGCCAGCCGCTGGGCAAGGACATCGTCGAGGCTGCCTACGACAACGGTGCCGACATGATCGCCACGCCGTGCCCGGTCTGCCAGATGAATGTCGAAGTCTACCAGGGACAGATCAACAAGAAGTTCGGCACCAAGTTCAACATGCCGGTCGTCTACTACTCGCAGCTGCTGTCGGTCGCGTTCGGCAAGAACAGCAAACAGTCAGGTCTCGATGGCCAGGTGATCAAGGCCACCGACCTCGAGAAGCGCGTCAAGGGATAGGAATTTGCTTTCAGCGCGCGCCGACAACGCCGCCTTCGAGAAGCCGTTCAGCCGCGCCGACACACGCCTGACATCACCGCAGTTACCCGTTCCCACCACTGCCCCGTCTCCCATCGCGTCAAATTCAGCTCTGGATCAAGAGGATTGACCATCTCCAGGTGGATTTCAAGCGCTGGCCCACGTACCGGCGCAGCCTACCCCCACCCAGGCAACCGTCGGATCAGGCAATACCCGGCACGGGATGGTAGGTCAGCGGGATCTGGCTCTGCGTAGGCCACTCCCCCTCCTCTGGCGGCGCCCGCAACGGCGGTGTCGGCTCCCACATCCCGACATGGCGCAGGATCCACTCGATCACCGGAGCCTGCTCGATCACTGCGAGGAAGCGCATCTCCTCTCCACAGTGCGGGCAGCTCAGTGGCTCTACTTCGCAGACTTTGCGCAGCAGCCGTGCCCACCTGCTGCACACCGACCGGCTCAGCTCTGCGTCCACCGCCTCTGAGAACCCTGCTCTGTCGGGCGCCGACGATAACTCGACCGTCTCTTGCCCATCCGCCGGCAACTTCCTCTCCCCACGACTGCGGTTGCTGTACCAGCCGTAGTAGCGCACCAGATGCTCCCCACGATCCGTCACATGCTGAGGAACCAGCACCCGTATACTTGGCAGACTAACCAGAACGAGGAATCAAATGGATATCTTTGCATTAGCGGTATTGGTGTTGGCTGTGGTGATTGTGGTGTTGGGCGCCAAACGGGTTCCCCAGGGTTCGGAGTACACGGTTGAGCGATTTGGCCGTTACACCAAGACCTTGCGGCCGGGGTTGAATCTCATCGTGCCGGTGATGGATGTCATCGGCGCCAAGCTCAACATGATGGAGCAGGTGCTGGATGTGCCCTCGCAGGAGGTGATCACCAAAGACAACGCCATGATTAAGGTCGACGGCGTGGTCTTTTACCAGATATTGGATGCGGCCAAGGCGGCCTACGAGGTGAATAACCTGGTCAATGCCATCCTTAATCTGACCATGACCAATATCCGCACCGTGATGGGCTCCATGGATCTGGATCAATTGCTTTCCCAGCGAGACTCCATCAATGCCCGGTTACTGAGTGTGGTGGATGATGCCACCACCCCCTGGGGCATCAAGGTGACCCGAATCGAGATCAAGGACATTTCGCCCCCCAAGGATCTGGTGGAATCCATGGCCCGGCAGATGAAGGCCGAACGAGAGAAACGGGCGCTGATCCTTGAGGCCGAGGGTACCCGGCAGGCCGAGATTCTCAAGGCCGAGGGTGAGAAACAGGCGGTGATCCTCGAGGCGGAGGGCGACAGGGAGGCGGCATTCCGTGAGGCCGAAGGCCGTGAGCGATTGGCCGAGGCCGAGGCCAAGGCGACGCTGGTGGTGTCCCAGGCCATCGCCGAGGGGGATGTCAAGGCGCTGAACTATTTTATAGCGCAAAAATACACGGAGGCATTGAAGGATATCGCCTCGGCACCGAACCAGAAACTGATCATGATGCCACTGGAGGCCTCGAGTCTCATCGGCTCAATCGCTGGTATTGCCGAGATTGCCAAGGAGGCCATTGGCAACCGATCCCAGGGTGGTGAATGATGGAGTTTTTACAGCACGCTACCCATTGGCACTGGTGGGTTCTGGCTGTTTTTCTTATCATTCTTGAGGTATTTTCTCCGGCCGCCTTTTTCCTCTGGATGGGAGTGGCGGCCGGCGTGACCGGCTTTGCCGTGTTGGCCCAGCCCGAGCTGGGATGGGAGTACCAACTCCTGATCTTTGCCTTGTTCAGCGTGGTGAGTATCGTGTCATGGCGACGCTATCTGGTGCGTCATCCGATCCAGACCGACCAGCCCAGCCTGAACCGGCGCGGTGAACAGTATGTCGACCGGCTGTTTACGCTGGAGGAGCCGATTGTCAACGGACAAGGCCGGATCAAGGTGGATGACAGCACCTGGAAGATCAGTGGTACTGATTGTGCGCAGGGCGCCAAAGTGAGGGTGGTTGGTGTGGATGGTGTGATATTGCTGGTTGAGACCCTCGAGTAACTGGCAACTCGCTTCCTTCTCTCTTAACGATTGTTTTTTGCTGTTGATTTCCGAATTATAAGCATCCCATTTCCGTTACCCTCAATTACGGAACAACACTGCAGCATCGGCAGAATGAGATGATCATCCACTGCTCGCGCGAGCTGGCACGGCCACCTGTTCACCGTCAACCGCCGTCAGTGTGTAATGTTCTGCCACGATGCCAGTCGCTATTGCCTGTTCCTTCCAGGCCTGCGCAAGCCTCAGTTTGCGGAACTCGGTGAGCGCTGGTTCCGTTCGCTCTACCTGGCGTCGCTCGCGGCACTCGGCAGCAGCGACGCCCTGGTCGGGAGGGCCGGGCTCGCCCTCGGCCCGATCCGTTTCGATACGGCGACCGACCGCTCAGTGCAGGGCTCGCTGAACATCGCCCGGCAGGATCTCAACGCCAAAGTGATGCGGGTGGCCAACGTCATGGAACTCGACCCGGTCGCGATCGCCTGCCGGCTGAACCACCGACCCGCGACCGTTTACGGCAAGCTGGTGTGGCCAGATCGAGCCATGCTGGAGGCCATTGCGAGCCTGGCCTGACCGGGGTGCATGTTCAGAATTTCGATGGGCAGGGCCTCGTCTTCGACCAGGTGCCTCTGCGTCATCAACAGGACCGGCAAGGTGCAATGCCTGCCGGACAGGCAATCACACCCTGGGCCATCGAAAAGTCATATGCAGTATGCAAATAGCATATTGCCTCTGTACGCACTTCCATTGTATGCTATATGCGTACTGCATACAATGAAGCGAGACGCCGGTGACTTCAGTCGCGATGAAAAGAGCGAGCAGCCGCCAGTGGGTGCTCAAGCCGCAGGACCTGGCCGTGGCACTGAAACTGGTGGCCCTGGATCGCCAGTGGCTGCCCTATGCCGTGCTGGGTAAGGTGATGAGGCTGTCGCGCTTCGAGGCGCATGCCGCGGTGCAGCGGCTGATGGCGGCCCGGCTGGTGGTGGTGATCGAGGGCAAGCCGCGACCGGTGCGCGCGGCATTGCGGTCGTTCCTGGTGTATGGCGCCCCGTACGTCTACCCGGCCGTGCGCGGCGAGATCACCATCGGTTTCCCGACCGCCCACGGAGTGGCGCCGCTCAAAGAATTGCTCATGGCCTCGGCCGAACCGCCGCCGGTCTGGCCCCATCCGGAGGGCATCGCGCGCGGGCCGGGGCTGTTGCCGCTGTATGCCAACCTGCCCCTCGCGGCACGCGACGATCCGGTGCTCTACGAGTTGTTGGCGCTGTTTGACGCGCTGCGTTCCGGGCAGTCCCGAGAGCGGGAGATCTCCCGCAATATGCTGGAGGAACGGTTGCAATGAGTGGGCAGCCGGTCCTGGACGATCCCAACCTGGCGATCTTGACCCTGATCGCCGAGGCGCTCGGAGAACTCCGCGAGTCACTGGTCTTCGTCGGAGGTTGCGCGACGGGGTTGCTGGTGACCGCGCCGCGCGCCCAGGCGATTCGTGCGACCACGGACGTGGACGTGGTGGCGCATGCGGTTTCCGCCTCCGACTACCACGCGCTGGAGAGAGCGGTCGCTGAGCGTGGTTTCAAGCACGACCTCTCGCCCGAGGCACCGATCTGCAGGTGGGTCCTGGACGGCGTGGCACTGGACCTGATGCCCAGCCAGCCGGGGATTCTCGGGTTTCACAACCGCTGGTACCCGCAGGCCGTAGCGACAGCGATAAGGAAGGCATTGCCGAACGGCCTGGAGATCCGCCTGATCGCGGCGCCGGTTTTCGTGGCGACTAAGTTCGAGGCCTTTCACGGACGTGGCAAGAGCGATTACCTCGCCGGTCATGACCTCGAAGACATCGTTAGCGTAATCGACGGACGACCTGAACTGGCCGGCGAATTCGCCGAGACCGACGACGATCTTCGCAACTACGTCGCTGCCGAGTGCGGTTCGCTGGTTGAAAACCAGGAATTCCTGACGTCGCTACCGGGGCATCTTCCGGGTGATGCCGCAAGCCAGGCCCGGCTTCCGGAACTGATCCGCCGTATACAAGTGATCGCCGGGCAGTGATGCACCCTGATCAGAAATCTCCAAGCCTTTGTTCGAGGGTGCCGGAACCTTTGCGTCAGCTTCCCGAGCAGCGGCCCGTCGGTGCATGCCTGCTGCGGTCATGGAGGCATAGGCATTTCCTGACACCACCCTCGGTCCATCGGCAACTGAATACACTATTTTGTAGGTCGATGAGAGGGACCCACAGAAGAGACCTTCGAGCCTTGTGGGTCGGGATTCAGTCCGACATCGATCAAGTGCATAGGCGGAAGCCAGTCTGTCGAGACCCAGACTGCAAATCGTCAGAACACGTTGCTTGCTCTGCTCACCCCTTGAAGATGACTTTCCCTCCGGCGCTTCCCTTCCCGGCGCACCCGGTCAAGAATCGACCCGTATTCTTTCGCTCTTCGGGTCATAGAATGGCCTGAGAGAGGCCGTCGCCGGATAGCGCTGGCAGGCGATTTCAATTTCGTACGTTCCGGCCGATATGTACCCGGCGTCAATCCTTTCGTCGTCGGTCACGTAGCCCATGCCGATCGGTCGCCCGAGGGTATGGCCGTGCATGCCGGAAGTGAGGAAACCCGCCAACCGGCCATTTCGCCAAATGGGTTCGTTGTGGAAAAGCTGCGGGGCGTCAGCGTCGAGGGCAAATTGGACCAGGCGCTTATTGACCCCTTCCTCCTTCTGCCGCAGCAGCGCCTCGCGGCCGATGAAGCCGGCCCCCTTGTCCCAGGCGACGGCGAAGCCGAGCCCGGCCTCCAGGGGCGTATCTTCGTCGGTGATGTCATGACCCCAGTGACGGTACGCCTTCTCCAGGCGCAGGGAGTTCATGGAATGGTAGCCGGCATGAACGATGTCCGGCTGTTCGTCGAGGATGGTGTCGTAGACCTGGACCGCGAATTCGGTGGGAATATAGAGTTCCCAGCCCAGTTCGCCGACGTAGGTGATCCGGGTTGCCCGGACCCGGGCGTAGCCGAGGTCCACTTCGCGCGAGGTCGCGAACGGGAAGGCCGCGTTGGACAGGTCTTCCCCGGTCAGGCGCCGGAGCAGGTCCCGTGACCGGGGCCCCATGATCCCCAACACCGCATAACCGGAGGTGACGTCGGTGAGGGTGGCGAAGGCGTCATCGGGAATATGCCGCTCGAGCCAGCTGAAATCCCGAGTCTGGGTGACCGGGGCAGTGACGATCAGGTACTTGTCGGCGGCCAGCCGGGTCACGGTGAGATCGGCCTCGATGCCGCCGCGCTCATTCAGCCACTGCGTATAGACAACCTTGCCGACGGGAACAGCCACGTCGTTGGCGCAGACCCGGTTCAGGACCTTTTCCGCGTCGCGGCCCTGGAGCAGGAACTTGGCGAAAGAGCTCTGATCGAACAGGGCCACCGTCTCGCGCACGGCCCGGTGTTCGAACGCCGACGGCTCGAACCAGTTCTGGCGGTCGTAGGAATATTCGTAGCGCGGTTCGACACCTTCCGGCGCGTACCAGTTGGCCCGTTCCCAGCCGGCCAGTTCGCCAAAGCAGGCGCCGTGGGCGGCAAGCCGATCGTGCAGAGGCGAAGTTCGTGCCCCCCTGGCCGATTCGAACTGGCGGAAGGGCCAGTGCATGGCGTAGAGCAACCCCAACCCTTCCACCGTGCGGTCGCGGAGATAATTGCGGTTGCCCTGAAATGGCATCGCGCGGCGAATGTCCACGTCCCAGAGATCCATGGGCGGGTGGCCGTCGACCATCCAGTCTGCCAGCACCTTGCCGGCCCCGCCCGCCGACTGGATTCCGATCGAGTTGAATCCGGCGGCGACGAAGAAATTCTTCAGCTCCGGCGCCTCGCCCAGGTGGTAGCGGTCGTCCGGCGTGAAGCTTTCGGGGCCGTTGAAAAATAGCTGGATTCCTACCTCTCCCAAGGCTGGCAAGCGTTTCAGGGCGTTTTCGAGGATTGGTTCGAAATGCTCCCAGTCGTCCGGCAACTGGTCGAATGAAAAGTCTTCGGGAATACCTCCCATACCCCACGGCTTGGCCACCGGCTCGAAGGCGCCGAGCAGAAGTTTTCCAGCATCCTCTTTGTAATAGGCGCAACCGTCCGGGTCCCGCAGAACGGGCAAGTCCCGGGTCATGCCGTCCATGGCTTCGGTTACGATGTAAAAGTGCTCGGCAGCGTGCAGGGGGATATTGACCCCCGTCTCGCGCCCCAACTGGTGAGCCCACATACCCCCGCAGTTGACTACGTATTCAGCCTTGATTTCCCCCTGTTCAGTAGAAACACCAGTAGCACAGCCATCTTTTTGCAAGATACCGGTGACTGTGACTCCCTCGAATATCGAGGCGCCGCCCATTTTTGCGCCCTTGGCCAGTGCCTGGGTGGTGTCGATGGGGTTGGTCTGGCCATCTTTGGGGAGGTAGACCGCGCCGGCCAGGTCGCCGGTATTGATCATCGGCCACATTCGCCCCGCTTCCGAAGGCGACACGACCTCCACCTCGAGACCGAAACACTGGGCCATGGACGCGCCCCGTTTGAGTTCCTCGAAACGCGCCTTGCCAGGGGCGATGCTCAGCGAACCCCGTTGCATGAATCCCGTGGCCTGCCCTGTTTCAGCCTCCAGGGTTTCGTATAGCCCGGTAGTGTATTGAGCGAGGCGGGTCAGGTTATGCGTGGCACGTAGCTGCCCGACCAACCCGGCGGCATGCCAGGTGGTGCCGCAGGTGAGCTGCCTGCGCTCGAGAAGCACCACATCCTTCCAGCCGCGTTTGGTCAGGTGATAGGCGACGCTGCAACCGATGATGCCGCCGCCGACAATGACCACTTGAGCCTGGGTGGGTAACGTTTTGGCCAATGCTCTCTCCTGTTGGTCTTCTTGTGACGGCGTAAGCTTCAGTCACTCTCAATACGGACTGCAGCCGTAGCGAGTGTTCACCAGTCCCGCGGTGCTGGCCCGTCATTTGGGAAATGGTGGAAAACCACGGATTCCGTAACCGAAATTACCATGGGCAGACATTCATGGCAGGAATCTGATCTGAAAAACAAAAACCTTCCGCGAGGAGGGCTTTTGTTTGTCGGAACATCGCTTGTCGGACTGAAGTCCGACCCACAGTCGACAGGCGAGTTCTTCGTGGGTCGGGCTTCAGCCCGACAATGACAGGGTGTTCCCTACAGCGTGATCACCTGGTCAGGCATGTTGCCCGACAGCCCCTTGTAGAGGTTCGGGAGCAGCCGATGGTCGCGCCCTCGACCAGCTTGCCGTCGATCTCGCGCTCGTAGCAGCACTGGTCGCTGCCCATCAGCATAATGCCCTTGCGCCTGGCCACCGCGGCCAGCCGCTCGCCGAGCGGGTCGCCTTCACCTCGACGGGGGTCAGAGTAAGCTTACTCTGACCCCTTTCCCTACTGACTCACTCCGCGCCCAGATGGCGGCGAGCCTCCTGCCGACTTTCGAAAACCTGTGATGAGACATGACGCTGGGCCAGCGCCCGGCCGAGCTTGAGTCGCATGAAACCGCTGGTGGTGTAGCGCGACACCTTCAGGTAGTACTTCTGCTCGACGTAGCGAACTGCATCGAGGTAAGTGTCGGACACCTCGTCGGCGACCTCGAAACGGTCGTAGTTGACGATCGAGTTGACCCGCTTGCCGAGTGGGTCGAGCAGGGCTGCGACCGCTGCCAGAATGCGCTCGATGTCGGTCTTGTCGCGCACCCGCATACCGGCGAAGTTCATGAACACGGTGTTGGACTCGGCATCGTAGCTGAGCCGGTCCTCGACATGGATGTCGAGCATCCGCTCGCGCAGGCCCAGCGGTTCCTCCCGGAACAGCCCCGCCTCCATGGTCGACGGGTTATCGACCCTGGGCGTGAAGGGCAGATGGGCGAGAATATCCCGGTCGATGTCGACTCCGGGTGCAACCTCGATCAGTTCGAGACCGTCGCCACCGAGGCGGAAGACACAACGCTCGGTGACGTAGTAGACCTCCTTGTCCGCCTCGATCGCCTGGCGGCCGCTGAAGGTGATCTGGCCGACCTTGTCGACAAACTTGGGAAAGCGCCCTTCCTGGTTGATCGTAATGCCGTCGTCGCCGACCGCCACGTCGAGCCCGCCGGCCGAGAAGGTGCCGACGAACACCACCTTCTTGCTGTTCTGGGCGATGTTGATGAAGCCGCCGCAACCCGAGATACGCTTGCCGAAGCGGCTGGCGTTGATGTTGCCGTCACCATCGCACTCGGCAAACCCGAGGCAGGCCACGTCGAGACCGCCGCCGTCGATGAAATCGAACTGGTAGGGATGGTCGATAATGGCGCTGAAATTGACCGCGGCACCGAAATCGAGACCGCCCAGTGGCACGCCACCGATCACGCCGGGGTCGACAGTCAGCGTAATCAGATCATGGATGCGCTCCTCGTTGGCGACCACACCGATGGCATCCGGCAGACCGACACCGAGGTTGACGACACTGTTCGGCAACAGCTCGACCGCGGCACGCCGGGCGATCACCTTCTTTTCGTCCAGCGGCAGCCGCGTCAGGGTCTCCAGCGGCGCCCGCAGTTCGCCCGATAGCGCCGGGTTGTAGTTGGTGCCATAGGTCTGCAGGTGGTTTTCAGCCTCGGCAATAACAATGGCGTCGACCGCGATGCCCGGCACCCGCACCCGACGGGCATCGAGCGAGCCGCTCTCGGCGACCCGTTCCACCTGGCAGATGACGATGCCGCCCGAGTTGCGTACCGCCAACGCCAGCGCCAGGTTCTCGAGTCGCAACGACTCCTTCTCCATGGTCACGTTGCCGTCGGGATCGGCGGTGGTGCCGCGAATGAACGCGACATCGATCGGGAAGGCACGGAAGAAAAGCGTCTCCTGCCCGTCGAGCTCGACCAGTTCGACCAGTTCCTCTTGGGCCGCGTCATTCAGCCGGCCGCCCTCGAGGCGGGGATCGACAAAGGTGCCGAGACCAACCCGTGACAGGGTCCCCGGTTTGCCGGCGGCGATGTCGCGGTAGAGGTGGGTGATGATCCCCTCGGGGAAGTTGTAGGCCTCGATGCGGTTGGCGACTGCCAGTTTTTCGATCTCCGGGATCAGGCCGTAGTGGCCACCGATCACCCGTTTCAGCAACCCCTCGTGGCCGAGGTGGTTGAGTCCGCGCGACTTGCCGTCACCCTGTCCACCGGCGTAGACCAGCGTCAGGTCGCGTGGTGCACCCGTGTCGACAAAACGCTGCTCGAGAGTGATGAAGAGCTGGTCCGGGGTGCCGTTACCGCCGTAGCCTGACGAAGCGACAGTGTCGCCATCCTGGATCAGGGCGATGGCATCCTCGGCCGAGATGATCTTCCGAAACGACATGGCCGCCTCCCACTGGTGGGCGACGTGCCATGCAACCTCCTGTCGCCGAGACGCACGGCCCGGACTTGTACCCGTCCCCGGAAACCGGGACAGGGTCGTTCTTCAGCCGCCGAAAAGCTTCTTCAGATTGTCGAAGCCCGCGCTGTAGATGTCGCGGATGACCCGGGTCGCATCGGCCTCGGGGGCACCGCTGGCAACGAAGTCGCTGCTCCACTCGACGGTGCAACCACCCTGCTCGTCCTCGACGACGTGAATCTCGGCCACGTAGTTCGCCACCGGTAGCGGGCTCGACTCGATGGAGTAGCGGTAGGAGTGTTCCTGGTCATCGAGCCGCTCCAGCCGCTCGACGATTTCGCCGCCGCCGGCCAGCGACAGGCGGCGCACTTTGCCTCCGTCCTCGAGATCGCTGCTCTGGATTGCCGGGTGCCAATCCTGGAGCGCATTGAACTGGCCGACCATGCCCCAGACATCTTCGACGGACATAGGCAGGTGGGTAGACATCGCGACCTTGGCCATGACTCTCTCCTCGGGTTGCGGGATTGTTCACGACTGACGGCCAGTCACAGTCAAATCCAGAGGGTTACGGTCAAGGATAGTCAAGGGCGGCAGGCCGCGCTCGTCACAACGTCAGTTCGCCCGATCCAGAAGCGAGTGCTCGACACCACGGTAGACAAATGCCAGGACGACTACTGCGATCGCCGAGCCCTGCAACATCCAGAAGCCGCTCTGCCAGTCGGCGGTCATGGTGACCAACCACGCCACGGCCGGCGGCCCGATCATCTGGCCGACGTTGGAACCCTGGATCAGCAGGCCGTTGGTGGTCGCGATCTGTGCACGCGACGGGGCCACCACCGGCGCACCCGACAGCACCGCGGCCGGCAGCATGCCCCCGCAGCAGGAGAAGGCGAGGCAGGCGAGGTAGCGCAGGGTGTCGGGTACCGCCGTACTGAAGATGATCGTCATGCAGGCAATCATGCCCAGGCCACTCAGGGCGAGCAGCTTCCAGCGCGCCATGTGCCGGTGCAACAACCAGCCGCCAAACAGGTTGCCGGGCACGTTGCAGGCGACCACCAGCGCCGTCAGCACCGAGGCGGTGCCGATGGTCAACTCGCGCTGTTCGGTCAGGAAGGTCGGCAGCCAGACCATCAGCGACACCCACTGCACGGTGTAGCAACCGAAGGCGACGGCCAGCAGCCAGGGCCCCGGTCGCGACACCGTCAGGGTGATGTTGCGCAGCAGCGAGGCGCCGTCGGCGCGGTGGTGACCGGGCGGGTCAGGCGGCATGTAGCGTAACAGCAGCCCCCCCCAGAGCAGGGCCATCCCGGCGGCACCAACCCAGACACCGCGCCAGCCGAGCCCAGCGAGCAGCAATGGCGCCACCACCATGGCCATGGCACTGCCCGCCGGCATGTAGGTACTCCAGGCACTGAGCGCCAGGCGGAGATCGCTGCCGCGGGTGGCGGCGATGATCAGACCCGGTGTCGTGGTAGCGACGGCAATGAATCCGAGCCCCTCGAGGAAGCGCCCGAGCAACAGCAGGAAGGGGCCGTCGGCGTAGGCACCGGCAAGACTGCCAAAAGCCAGTGCCGCGAGTCCGGCGACCACCACACGGCGGCTGCCGAACCGGTCACCGACAGTGCCCGCTGCCAACCCCAGCAGACCGCCAGTGAGGTTGAACAGCGACACCACCCAGCCGGCGCCGACCATCGACAGGCCGATCTCCTCGCGCAGAGCCGGCAGCGCCGGTGGCACCTTGCCCATGTGCATGGCGGCGACGATTCCCGCCGCCACCGCGAGCCAGACCAGCCCCCAACGGGTCGCCGCCGGGTGCGCCTGGGTGGCGGCGTTCAGCCTCCGGCCTCGTAGGCAGCAACGGCGTCACGAAACGGTTGCGGGATCGGCGCCGGCGTCCGGTCCTCCGGGTTGACCATCACCGCGGTAATGAAGCCGGTGCCGATCACGTCACCGCCATCGGCCCGGCATACCGTCATTTCGGCGGTAAGACTGGTGCGACCAAGGCGGGCGATACGAGCATGGACGTCGAGCCGCTCCTCGAAACGGGCCGAGCCCTTGAACTGGAAGCCGGTGTCGACAAAAAAGAGCTCTATGCCCTGCTCGACCAGTCGTGCCCACGGGTAGCCAATGGCGTGCATATAGGCCGACAGCGCCTCGTCACAGTAGACCAGGTAGTTGGAAAAGTAGACGTGCGCCTGGGCATCGGTGTCAGCAAAACGCACCTGGACCGGGTAGCTGAAACGGTGACGGGCTGCATCCTTGGACACGGCACTCTCCTCGGTGAAAACCGCGCCAGACTAGGCCGGTCATGGCGTCTCGCGCAAGCTCCCGTGTCTCGCCCGGGCCAGGATGCTGTGGTAACTTGGCGCCGCTTCGCCGCCCGCTGCGGCCAGACCATCACCACTGGAGTTCCCATGGCGCTCAACGCCACCGTCATCCCCGTCACCCCGTTCGAACAGAACTGCACGCTGCTGCGTTGCGACGCCAGTGGCGAGGCCGCCGTAGTCGATCCGGGCGGCGACCTTGACCTGATCCAGGAGACCGCCGAAAAAGAGGGTGCCACCATCACCCGCATCCTGTTGACCCACGCCCATATCGACCATGCTGGCGGCACCGCCGAACTGGCCAAACGCCTCGGCGTGCCAATCGAGGGCCCGCACCCCGATGACAAGTTCTGGATCGACGGCCTCCCAGAGCAGAGCGCCCAGTTCGGCTTCCCTCACGCCGACACCTTCGACCCCGACCGCTGGCTCGACCAGGGTGACACCGTGACCGTCGGCGAAGAGACGCTCGAGGTGCGTCACTGCCCCGGCCACACCCCGGGTCATGTCATCTTCTTCCACGCCGGATTGCGCCTGGCGATCGTTGGTGACGTGCTGTTCAAGGGTTCGATCGGCCGCACCGACTTTCCTCGCGGTGACCATGCCACCCTGTTGCGCTCGATCCGCGAACAGCTCTGGACGCTCGGCGACGACGTCACCTTCATCCCTGGCCACGGCCCACTGTCGACCTTCGGCGAGGAGCGACGCAGCAACCCGTTCGTCAATGACGAAATGTAGCTGACCTGGGCATCTCGCCCGGGTCAAACGAAACGGGGCCGCGATCGCGGCCCCGCTCCGTTTCAATCCGGAAAACTGTCAGCTGGCGAGGCGCCGCGGACCGCTGCGCTCCGGCAGCAGTCGCTCACGCGCCAGGTGGGCATGGATCTCGAGGGGTTTCAGCTTCCCCAGGTCCTTGGAGAGTTCGGCCACCGATGTGCCATTGCGAAACCGTCCGTGGAACGCCTGGCGCAAGTGAGCCAGGCAGTGGCCATGGGCGACCAGCACCACCCGGCCGAGTTGACGGCTATCGACCAGGCGCCGGGTCTGCTCGGCGACCTCCTGGGCGAAGCGACGGTCATACTCCTCGGCGTGGCGGTCGCGATGATCGTCGTAACCGTGGGCGGAGCCACCCGGTGAGCGGTTGCGGCCGGTCTTGAGGTCACTCCACAACGCCGCGCCGTGCACCCCGACCTCCTCGCTGGTGACCTCCCCGCAGGCGACCAGGTTCGGCCCTGACTCGAGCTCCGGGAGCTCGGCCGGTTCCAGCGTGAAAAGCCGGGCGTTGCCACCCGCACAGACGACGACACAGCTGCTATTCGACATACGCATCACCTCCTAGGTTGTTTTCAGTTACGGCCCGGCGGAAACCGCCGGCCGCTTGACGGCATCCGGGCTCATTCGGCGGCGAACGTGATGCCGCCGTACCAGGCGGTTGCCTGCTGCCCGGAGTCGTCAGTATCGGTCATGATGGCCACGGCCTTGACGGTATCCACCTCCTTGCCGAAATGGCGTCGGATGTCCTCGCGGACGTTGCGTACTTCCTCGACCCACTCGCCGACCGGGTCCGTCGCGTCGCGGACGGCCACCATCATCACCCGGTCGGTGTAGGCGTTGGGCCAGGCACTCTCCCGGGGCTGGGTCGAGGACCAGACGTAACTGACCCCGAACGATCTCGGATCGAACCAGCTGCCACGAAAAAGGATATAGACCCGGGCCGGGTAGTCGGCACCGCCCTTGCGTGGCTCGTCGATGCCGGTCAGCAGGTTGCCGACCTTCCACGACCAGCGCAGGACCGGCGTGGCCCTGAGGTC
>Ga0164320_10000405_pt1 | contig 13864 bp, 16 predicted proteins | sample GuaBasSediGuay11_FD_113736 | JGI IMG/M metagenome (GOLD analysis project Ga0164320, IMG submission 113736) | Subseafloor sediment microbial communities from Guaymas Basin, Gulf of California, Mexico - Guay11, Core 4567-28, 0-3 cm | ecosystem: Environmental > Aquatic > Marine > Hydrothermal...
CTTTATCGGCAATATCCGGATCAACCCAGATCAATCCTATGCCACCGGTGTCCAGTTCGATCTCCTCGAGCTGCGAATAGTCATCGAGAAACCCCGAATACCTGCTTTCAGTCGTCACTTTAGGACTGGCGCAAGCAACGATGAACAGGCTTGTTATGGCAATAATAAAATACTTCATTGCTTTCTCCCGATGTGGCAAACAGGTAATCCCCCCGAAGTTTACTGCTACCTGAAAATGATGTGCAACAAGTTTATCGACTGTAGAGGGACCAGGTTATCCTGTTGGAGTTGACCGGTCTGACAACATCGTTATCATGCTTTGAATGGTTTTACCAATTATAAGGTGCATGGCAATGAAGAAGAATAAGTTTGGGATACTGCTCGCCACGGTACTTGGAAGAAGCGAACAAGGCGCAGGGCAAAACTTTCCCAGAGGAAGAATAACCATGCAGCTATCAGCCTTAACCGCAGGATTGTCGATGGCCCTGGTGCTCGCAACAGCGAGTACCAGGGCTGATGCCGCCGAGGTGTGGGAGTTTTCCCTCAGTCCCTTGTTTTTATGGGGTATGAGCATCGACGGCGACGCCACCATCAACGGCAAAACCGCCCACTGGATCTCGATTTCCAGGACGATATCCTGGAAAACATGGAAGGCGTGTTCACCCTGCATTTCGAAGCACGGCGCGGTGATTGGACCATCTTCAGCGAATACCAGTACGTCGACCTTCAACCCGAGGTGGTCGGCCAGAACGGTCCAGTAACCGCTGATATCGACATCACGTTCGAGGCTACACTCTGGGAGTTGGGCGCGGCCTGGGCATTTCAAAATGACGCGAGTACGCGCTGGGAACTGCTGATGGGCGCACGCTACGCGGACCAGGAAATCAGCGCGGATGTCGATATATCCACTCCTTTTCCGGATTTATCGAACCAGACCAAACTCAAGGGCGGCGACGACTGGTGGCACGGCTTTGGCGGACTGCGCGTCTTCCAGTCGTTGAGCGAAAAGTGGACCTTCATAGGCCGCGCAGACCTCGGTTACGGAGGCTCGGATAACTCTGCCACCAACCTGTCTGCAATATTCGACTATCGATTCCGCGATTGGGGCTCGGCTTTCGTGGGATATAAACGCCTGGATTGGGACTACGAGTCCAGCGACTATGGATTCGATGCTGTACAATAGGGGCCACTGACCGGCCTGACGATTTACTGGTAACAGATATAGTGGGGCCCTTGTTGGGCCCCTTTCACAAAAACGCCGCATTCAGGGCCAAATCCACCCCAGTAACAGATCCGCCCCTGTGCTTGCTAGTGTTTGGCGCCGTCGGTTGGCGTATCCATTAAAAGCTCGACGCTTTCCCTGATTGCGCGCCACAACTGCAAGGCTTCGAGCTGGTTTCGCGACTCGAGCTCGAGAATGCGCAGATCGACTTCCTTCAGTGCGTTAGCCCCGTATCTTTCGATCATGTTCGAGGCGGCATTTTGAATATCTTTGTCGTTGCTGGCCATTAATTAAAACGCGGAACAGGTGGGTGAAAACGCATCAATCTATGATATTGACAGTCAAAGGCACCGATTCTCATTGACCTATGTCATGTCAGCAGATTTTTTTTCGTTGAAGCGATTGACTGTATTAAATGACATCGGCTAAGTTATACGGTATTAATTCAAAACTGCGCCTTTATCGCGATCAGCGAGATCCGGTTCATCATGACAGGCAAAAAAACAATAACCAGTTGTGCCGATTGCGCGACTCGGGATACCACCGAGTGGCAAGTGCTGGGCGATGACGAGCTCGAGTCGATCGACAAATGCAAGCGTATGATTCACTGCGAACCGGGGGAAACACTTTTTTCCCAGGGCGACCCTGGCAACGGCGTTTACTGTATTCAATCGGGGCTAATCGGCTTACGGCGCGTCGACGTCAACGGAAATTCGGTACTGATTCGACTTTCGTCGGCAGGTTCCACGGTCGGCTATAGAACCTTTCTCACCAGGGAAACACATGTCAATTCTGCCGAAGCCCTGACCGCCAGTGTTCTCTGCTACATCCCGCGTCCCAGGGTCGAGCAGCTGTTAAAGGCAAATCCGCTGTTGGGTGAACGCTTTCTACAGCACTTTTGCGACGATGCCGCGGAAACCGAAAGCGACTATGTCAGAAGCCTGACCATGGGCATGAAATCGCGATTTCTGCACCTCATACTGATCTTCTACGAACGTTTTGGCTACCGGGACGAAGATGGAAATGCCATCGTCGAACTCCCGGTAAAACGAGGTGAGCTGGCCGAACTGGTCGGCGTTCGGCCCGAATCGATCTCGCGCCTGATCGATCAACTGCAAAGCGACGAGATAATGTGTTTCAACGACCGCAGAGTCCAGTTCTCGGATGTCGACGAAGTCCTGCAGCAGGCCGGGATAACCGTCTAGCGACCCGCACTGCGCAAAAGAATCGCGCAACAACCCGGCGTTTTTAAGTAAACTGTCCCCGCAAAAACCTTCACACGAGGTATTGCGGTGACGCAATCGCAAAACATAACCGCCCTGCTCTTCGACCTGGGTGGGGTCATCATCGACATCGATTTTACGCGGGCGCTGCAGAGCTGGAGCAATCACAGCCGCCTGTCGATCGACGAAATCGAGCGTCGCTTCAAGATGGACGAAGCTTTTCAACGCCATGAGCGGGGGGAGATCGAGTGTCGCGAATACTTCACTCACCTGCGCCTAATCCTCGAACTCGAGGCATCGGATGACGAGATTGCGCAGGGCTGGAACGCTATCTTCGTCGAAGAAATCACGGCGACCATCGACCACATTGCGGCCATCAGGACGGAGCTGCCCTGTTATGCGTTTACAAATTCCAACCCGACCCACCAGGATTTCTGGATGGCGGCATTTCCGACCGCGATCGATGCCTTTGAGCAGATATTCGTGTCGTCTGAAATGGGCATGCGCAAACCGGAGCGGGAGGCTTTCGAGGCGATCGCGGCGGTCACCGGCAATCGTCTCGACGAAATTCTGTTCTTCGACGATACCGAGGAAAATGTTGTCGGCGCCAGGGTCGCAGGAATGCCGGCGGTTCTCGTCAACAGCCATGCGGACATCGAGCAGGCGCTGGCGGAAATCGACGCATTTTAGGAATCCCTCGATCTATGCCCCGGCCCGAAACCGGCTGGCGGTGGATTCAGGACGCCAAAAAAAACCCGCTCAAGGCGGGTTTCCGATCTGTTTCACAATCTGCGAGGGTAGGCTTCGCGATGTATCAGTATAGCCTGCCCCGGGTCTGCCTGTCGGTCTCAACGACGTAATCTCGCGGCGGTTCCATCGACATTTCCGCCACTTGCGCTGAAGCATCACTACGCTGATCACTTTTCTCGATGCGCTTCCATACCATACGCCAGAAATTGCCGCCCAGGGCGTCAGGTAGCTCGCTGTTGTCGTGCCGGATGTTTATCTCTTTCTCCTCTTCGGCCCAATTAAGAGCCGGCTTGTGGTACCCGCCCATTTACAATCCTGGACTTTTGTTATTAGCCGAAATCATATCAGGCGTGACCGGGCGGCGAATCACCCGTATGGGGTAAACGCGATCTTGTGTTAATTCGGTCACAAAGTTAAACAGTCCAATTCGCTACCATCAATGGCTAGGTTCGCGACTTAAGAGTAAAGGGAGCTGCAATAATGGTGACTTACGCTGAGGATCGTAGTTGTATAACCCAGTTCGAACTGGGCGAGTTGTTCCACAAGGGAGACCCCAAATCACGGGATTTTGACGAAGCCTTCAAGTGGTACAAGACGGCGGCGGAAAAAGGATCGCGCCAGGCACAGCATCGCCTTGGCATGATGTACGCCCGCGGGCAAGGCGCCGAGCAGAACTACGCGCGCTCTTATGCCTGGTGCAAGGTCGCGGCCTTCCAGCATTCGAGGCGCGCCAAACGCAAACTCAAATGCATCGAGTCGAAAATGAGCTGGGAGCAGATTCGACGCGGCAACTGGCTGGCGCAGGATTTCTATGACCGCTACGTAGCGCCGCGTAACCGCTAGGCTTCCCCGCAACACCACTAGAGACCAGACTGGCAGCCCCCAAACCGTGGGAGTGTTGCCACTACTCTGAATCCCGGCCAAGTGGGCCGCATGCGGTCCGGGATGACGCTCCCTGATGTCCTTCCGAACCGTATACTGTTTTATGGGGTCCTGCTTTTCGGTAACATTGCGTATCGCCAGCGAGGAAGCAACCGATGAACCAGTTAACAGCGCCATTAAACGAGGCCGAAATCCGCCAGGCCGTAAGAGTAGTTCAGCGCGACGCCGTCGCCTACAAGCTGCTCCCGGGCGCCAACTGTTACCCGCTGCAACAAGCCGGCTTCTTCGATGAAAACCCGACCATGGACGTGCCGCGCCGCTAGCCAATAGCGGCTGCAGTCACCCGCTGCCCATGTTCAGGCCCCTGTCGCTGCTGGTCTTCGTCATTGCCGTCGCCTGCGCAGCGCTTTTCATGCTGCTGCCCATGTCGAAGATAGCGCACAACGGCAACGCCGGAATCGAAGCGACGTCGGCGCAAGCGCCGCTGGCGACGACCGAGGCAAGGCAAACCGAAGCACCCGCAAGCAGCGACGTCGCGCAAGTCAACAGCATTGTCGATGATAGCAACGAGCAAGCCCTGCCCGCGGAAGACACGGTCGCCGTCAACGGCCGTATCAGCAACTCCGCGGGGGATGCGTTGAGCGGGTTTGAGATCGAAGTCGAGAACCATGGCTTCGATGGCGAGGAAATTGTATTGAACCGGATCAGCAGTGATCAACGCGGTGAATTCACGATCGACCTGGTACCCCAACGCCAGTACAAACTCTCTATCAAACCTACCCGGGATTATGCCGGCTACAGCATCGATGCGTTTACCGCGGAAGCAGCCGGGCACTTGCAGAACATCGTTCTCGAACAGATAGAACTGATCGATATCGACGGCATGATCGTCGATACCGACCGAGCCCCGCTGGCCGATTTCGAACTGCAGCTACGGCACATGTCGGTCGAGTTTCCCGATACCGTCATTCGCAGCGATTCCAGCGGGTACTTCGCCCTCAGGGACTTTCCGGCTGGTGAACTACGCATCGCCACCAACACCCCCGACTACTTCCGTATCAAGGGACTGCAGCTGCGTTCCGACGAGTATCGCAACCTGACGCTGATCATCGACCGTGGCCGCTATCAATTATCCGGCCGGGTCAGCGATGCCAACGGAACACCGCTGGCGCAGGCGCAGGTGACCGTGAAATCGGCGTTTGCCACGGCCGAGTATCACTCCTTCTCGCGACGCGCGACCACAACGGATGCGAACGGCAGCTTCTCCTTCGCTGAGCTCGGCGGTCACCGGGTAACGCTAGGCGTCTACGCCAGCGGTTTCAAAACCCACATCGAGCATCATGAGTTCCAATCTTTCTCCGATAGCCTAATGGTCGTGCTCAAAAAGTAACCACAGACCCCGGAAGCTCGCTGGATCAGGGCGCGGCGGCAATGATTTCGGCCAGCACCTGCTCCGACACACGAATGAGGCCGTTACCGTTTTGGTGGGGTCGAAGCCGGTTTGCGGCGCCGTCGATACCGACCCATCGGCATCGCGCGCTTCACTGGAATTGGTTAAACTGACCGGCGCGCTGCCCGAACAGGCCATCAACAGCAGCAATAAAAAAACAGGTGAACAAGGGACGCATACGGGGAAGATATCCTGTATCCAGGCAGCCGGCAAACCGATTCCAGCAAGAGACAGTCATGAAAAGCAGCAGACCCAACATACTCGTTATCCAGGCCGACCAGCTCGCCGCAAAATACCTCGGCGCTTACGGCGACGCGATCGCGAGCACCCCGCACATCGATTCGCTGGCCGCAAGCGGAGCGACTTTCGAGAGCGCTTACACCAACTTTCCGCTGTGCGCACCGTCGCGCTTTTCGATGATGTCGGGGCAGCTGGCATCGACCATCGAAGCCTTCGACAACGGCGCCGAATTCACTTCGTCGATCCCTACCTTCGCGCATTACCTGCGCAATCTCGACTACCAGACCTGCCTGGTCGGCAAGATGCATTTTGTCGGCGCGGACCAGCTGCACGGCTTCGAACAACGGCTGACCACCGATATTTACCCGGGTGACTTTGGCTGGACCGGCGACTGGACCGAGGTGCGCCCGAAGTTCGGCAATGACGTCGTCACTTTCACCGATGCCGGTATCTGCAACGGTGCGATTAGTTACGTCGATGATTTGATCGGTGAGTTGCTGGTGGTGTTGAAAGATACCGGCCTGTACGACAATACCCTCATCCTGCTGACCACCGATCACGGCGAAATGCTCGGCGAACACGGACTCTGGTACAAGAAGTCCTTCTTCGAGGAAGCCTGCCGCATTCCGCTGATCATCAGCCACCCACAACTCGGGCAGCGCCGCGTCGGCGCCAACGTGTCGCTGGTCGACCTGTTGCCAACCCTGCTCGAGATGGCCGGCGACGAGCAGCAATCGAGCCTGGTCGATGCGGTCGCGGGACACAGCCTGTGCGGGCTCGCGAGCGGCTCCGAATCGGTCCGGGAGCATCCCGTATTTGCCGAAAACCTGGCCGAGGGCGCGACCACGCCCTTATTGATGGTGAAGCAGGGATCGCTCAAGTACATCCATAGCGCGGTCGACCCGAAGCAACTGTTCGATCTCGAGACCGATCCACAGGAACAGGTCAACCAGTTCGAAAACCCCGATTACCGCGAGGCGCGCGACTCACTCGCGCAGCTGGTCAACCAGCAATGGGATGTCGAATCGCTGACGAGTGATATCATCACCAGCCAGCGGCGACGAATCTTCCTGCGCGAGGCGCTGGCGAAGGGCAAACTGCATGACTGGGATTACGACCCGGCCGACGAACTCGAACAACACTGTCTGCGCGCGGACAAGGTCTATTCAAAGTGGGCCTACCAGGACATCGTCGACTACCGTTTTCCGAAGGAGTGAAAATGCCAGACCTGAGAGAACTTTCCGCGGCGCTGCGAGGCGGCCAGACCACGGCGACCCACCTGGTCGAACAGTCGCTTGAGCGTGCACACCAGTCGAAATCGGTGTTCACCACCATCAATCCGGGGCTGGTCAGCCTGGCTTACTCGATCGACCGGGCGCGCAAAAAATCACAGGCGCTGACACCACTCGCCGGTATCCCGATCGCGCTCAAGGATTTATTCAATATACGCAACGAAAAGACCTTCGCCGGCTCGACCGTGCGCAAACACTACGCGCAGCCCGAAGACGCCGATGCCGAGGTCGTTGCACCATTGCGTGCCGCCGGCCTGCTCTTTTTCGGCCGCACCAACATGAGCGAATTCGCATTCTCGGGGATAGGCAAGAACCCGCACTATGGCACACCGCTATCGATCTGGGATCGCGATACCGGGCGCCTGCCCGGTGGATCGTCATCCGGTAGCGCGGTCGCCGTCGCCGAAGGCATCGTCAGCGCGTCGCTGGGTTCCGATACCGCCGGCTCCTGCCGCATTCCCGCCGCCTTCAACGGCGTGGTCGGCGTCAAGCCGAGTCACGGGCGCATGTCGCTGAACGGGATATTCCCACTCTCGCCGACGCTCGATGCGCCCGGCCCGATCGCGGTCGACGTCGACAGTTGCTTCATTCTCGATCAGCTCATGAGCGGCAAGGTTTCACCCGAGGCGGAATTACCGCATCTGCATCCGGTCGAACTCGACCAGGTCAAGCTGGTCGTGCCGCGCGCGCGCGTCATGGGAGACCTTGATGTGGAAGTTAAAGCGGCATTCGAGCGATCGCTGGACGCGATAGCCGCGGCCGGCGCCCGCATCGTCGAGGCGGACTTGCCGATACTAGACCGATGCGACGATTTTTTTATCGAACGCCCGGTTGTGGTGCGCGAAGTCTGGCTGCACCACCGGCAAATGCTGGAACAGCACCTCGACGAGTACGATCCATTTGTCGGCCTGCGCATGAGCGCCGGCGCCGACATCAGCGACGAGGAACAACAGGCCCGTTACCGCGAACGTGCGCAACTGGTCAGTGACTTCGAACAGGATTTTACCGGCCTGCAGGCCGATGCCCTGCTCTACCCGACGGTCGCCTGCGTGCCACCGGCGATTTCAGAAACCGAGGACGCCGAAAATGCGCGTCGCGTCAATCTGCGCTGCCTGCGCAACACCGCAACGGTAAACTACTTCGACGGTTGTGCGATGAGCTTGCCCTGCCATGACCGGGACGAGGCGCCGGTCGGGCTGATGCTGTCATCGGCGAGCGGTAACGACGACCGGCTGTATCGCATCGCCGCCGCCATCGAAGCAGCACTAGCTAACTAGTCCCGGAATTACTTGCGCAGGCTGATCGGGGTGTTCGCCCAGACGACGACCGTGTCTTCATCGGCCGACGGATTGGCGTAACGGTGCCTGAGCTCACTCTTGAAGGAAAAGCTGTCACCCGCCTGGAGCAGGTGAACCGCTTCACCAATGCTGAGCTCGAGCACGCCCGATAACACCAGGCCGGCCTCTTCGCCTTCGTGCGTATACTGATCGTCACCGATCGAGGCGCCGGGTTCGTAGCGTGAGATGCCAAGCGCCAGTTTACCGTTCAGGTTAGCCGACAACAGGTGGTCGTGTAGCCCGAGGTGCTCGGTTCCACTGAGCTCGGAGTAGGTCAGGCGGCGGCGATTCTGCTGGCGCACGATATGCTCGCGCTCCGCCGGCGGGCTGCTGGCGTCATGCGGAAAAAACCAGCCGATATGAACCGCAAGCGCCTCGGATATGTCCTGCAGCGCCGCCACCGACGGTTTCGTCAGGTTACGCTCGACCTGGCTCAGAAAGCCGACCGACTTGCCGGTTGCCAACGCCAGTTGCTGAAGCGTGACACCGCGCACCTTGCGCAACTGGCGAATCTCGTGGCCGAGATTGGCGAGCGCCTGGTTTGTGGATTGTGTCGCGCTGGCCGCCATCTAAATCGTCCTCGCCAGCTGCCAGCCTTCCAGCACCGCTTTTTCCACGGTACGGGGCGCAATCGCGTCACCGATACGGAAAACGCTCAAGCCTTCGATCCGCTCGATCCAGTCGCAATCCCGATTGGCGCGCGGCGCGTAACAGCTGACCACGGTATCGACATTCTCGCAGACGATGGCGTCGCCAGCGCTCATGTGTCGAAAATAGGCGGCGCCCTCGACCGCCCCGTAAAAACTCGCGTAGGGAATCATTTCGACGCCGAGTTTATGCAATACGCCGATCCACTGGTCACGCACGATCGCCTGTATCGACTCGCCGGCCACGCTGCCGCCGGACAGCAGGCGCACGTAGTGTCCCTCGCGCGCCAGTTTTTCGGCGACTCCCAGTCCCGTCCAGTCACAGGACCAGTCGGCGATGACGACATTTTTACCCGGCCTGGCGTCGCCGCGAATGACCGACCATGCATCGACCAGTTCGACGCCTTCGGTCGCCACCTCGGGCAGCCGCGTAGTGGCGCCCGTAGCGATGATTACGTGATCGGGTGCGATGTCGCGCAAGCTTTGTTGATCGACTTGTGAATCAAGATTTATGTTTACACCGGCCTGTTCGAGTTCACGTACCAGGTTGCTGGTAACACCCCCGAATTCGGCCCGCCCCGGCAAGGCTTCGGCGAGGTTGACCTGACCCCCCAGGCGCGTGCTTTTTTCATGCAGTTCGACCCGGTGCCCACGCTCGGCCGCGACCACGGCGGCCTTCATCCCGGCCGGACCGCCACCGATGACGAGCACTTTGCCTGGCGGACTCGCCGGACTCGCCGCACCAGGAACAAGCTCGCGCCCGCTAAGCGGGTTCTGGATGCAGGACACCGCGAAGTGTGCCAGCCGGTGCCCGACGCAGGCCTGGTTGCAACCGACACAGGCGCGGATATCGTCAGCGCGTCCGTCGGCTACCTTGTTTACGAACTCGGGGTCGGCGATCAGCGCGCGCGCAAGCCCGACCATGTCTGCCTTGCCCGACTGTATTACTTCATTGGCGAGTTGCGGCTGGTTGATCCGGCCAGCTACCAGCACCGGCTTGCTCACTGCCTGTTTCAGGCGCGCGGCGTCATCGACGACGAAACCGTTTGCGACCGACATCGGCGGGAATACGTGAATCCAGCCGTCGGGAGAAGACGAGGAACCCGATATCACGCTGAAATAGTCGACATGTCCGTCGCCTTCTAGTGTCCGGCAGATTTCGATCACGTCCTCGGCCGGCATGGCTTTTTCGGTTTTTTCATCGAGCGTGATGCGCACCCCGAGCGTTTTATCCATACCGATACGCGCACGGCTTCGAGAAACAATCTCACGCAACAGGCGCATGCGTCCCTCAGCGTCGCCACCGAATTCGTCATCGCGCCGATTCGTCAGTGGACTCAGGAACTGGGGAATCAGGTAACCCATGCTGGCGAGTATTTCGACGCCTTCGAGCCCGGCCTCGGCGAGGCGTCCCGCCGCGTCGGCATAGCTGTCGATGATTTCCCACACCATTTCATTCGGCATGGGTACCGGCACCACGCGGTAACGTTCGTCGGGAACATCGGATGCCGAGTAACTCAAGGGGCGCGAGCCATCGTGACTGAGGCGGACACCGCGCCCGGCATGGAACAATTGCCCAAAAACCGGGGTTCCCTCGGCGCTGCAACGCTCACCGAGCCGGTTCAGACCATCGATGATGCGGTCGCTGCCGGCGTAGAGAAACGATTCCTCGAAACCGTAACTGGGATGCACGGTCATGCCTTCGAGGATAATCAGGCCCGCGCCGCCGCGCGCCCTGGCCTGGTGATAGGCAATCATTTCGTCGGTAACAACGCCCTGTTGGCCCAGCGAGGTGCCGTGGGGCGGGTTGAAAACCCGGTTACGCACCCGGGTCGGGCCCAGCTCCAGCGGTTGCAGCAAGGGTTCGTACATTTGATCCTGTCTGAAGATATCACTTGAATTAATTGAAAAATTATCATTAAATTTTCACTAATGCAAAATAACCTTTATAAATTTTCATAAGAATGGCCCGATTGAGCGCAGCACAGCAACAGGTTCGCATCAATTTTCTGCAACAGGTCGACGACGGCCGCCTCGACAAACCGGTTGGCGAAGGCTCGGCCCTGCCCAACCTCGCCTTCGAAATTTTTCCCGACCAGGTCGACGTCTTCGTCACCTGGCCGGAAGCTCCCGGCAAGTGCCGCGAAACCATCGCGCTGTACTTCGTCGGCGAGGGCGCCAGCGCCGAGAAGTATCGCACGGCCAGGGAGCACGTGGTCAAAAACTGGCACGACCTCAACCACGAAGACATCGGCATAATAGAGCGCATGCAGGCCGGGCGTTACTCGGAGGGATTCGACGGTGGCGTACTGTCGCCCTACTGGGACCCGGTGCAGCAGCACTACGCGAAACTGATCACCGCATCGATTAGGCAAAGTTCTCTGTTCACTTTTTGATCCAAATCAAGATAGGGTGACTGCAACACAGTAACCTAGCCCCAATAATGTATACCGCCACTTTGATGTCCAGACCGTCTCTATTTCACGAAGATCTGATTAGCCGCTACGACAGGCCGGGGCCGCGTTACACTTCCTATCCACCCCCTACCGAGTTTCACGACGGCATTACCGAAATCGACTATCGCGATTGGGCACGGCAAAGCAACGAGGAACCGATACCAAAACCCCTGTCGCTTTACTTCCACATCCCCTTCTGCAGTTCGATTTGCTACTATTGCGCCTGCAACAAGGTCATCGCCAGGCGAAAGGAACGCGCCGAACCTTATCTGCAGGATTTGTACCGCGAAATCGAGATTCAGGCCAGCCTCTTCGATACGGATCGCGAAGTACGCCAGTTACACTGGGGTGGCGGCACACCCGGCTTCCTGTCGCACGACCAGTCGCAGCAATTGATGGACAACATCAAGCGCCACTTCTCGCTGAAGAGCGGGGTCGGCAACGACTACTCTATCGAACTCGATCCGCGGCTCATCGAGAAAGGCGGTATCGCGCAGCTGCGCCGCCTCGGATTCAATCGAATCAGCATCGGCGTGCAGGACCTCGACGAAAAGGCTCAAAAAGCCGTCAACCGGATTCAAAACCTGGGGAATACTCGCGCGATAATCGATGATGCGCGGCGCCACGCTTTCCATTCGATCAATATCGATCTGATTTACGGCTTGCCCCACCAGACCCTGCAGAGCTTCTCGACAACCCTGGACAGCATTATACAGCTGTCGCCGGATCGCATCGCCATGTACAACTACGCGCACCTTCCTCACCGCTTTCCGCCACAACGGCGTATCCAGTTGGAAGATTTGCCCGACTCGACCGAAAAGCTCGATATTCTGCACAGCGCCATCGACAAGCTCGCGGACGCTGGCTACGAGTACATCGGCATGGACCATTTTGCGAGGCCGAATGACGAACTTGCGATCGCGCAACGCAATGGCAGCCTGCACCGTAACTTCCAGGGATATGCGGCGCACGCACAGTGCGATTCGATCGGCTTTGGCGTTTCCGCGATTAGCCAGGTCAGCGATAACTTCAGCCAGAATTCGACCAGTCTCGACGACTACCACGAAAGTCTCGAGCAATCGCGCCTGCCGATAATACGCGGTTACTACAGTTCGCAGGACGACCTGTTGCGCCGCGAGATCATCCAGCAGCTGGTCTGCCACTTCTGGCTCGATACCCGGGCGCTGGAAAAAACCTGGGGGATCGATTTCAAGAAGCACTTTGCCGGGGAACTGGCCAATCTGGCCGGTATGGAAGAAGACGGGCTGGTGGAACTGGGCGACAATGAAATTACCGTACTCAGGCCCGGCCGCCTGCTGGTACGCAATATCTGCATGATCTTCGATCACTACCAGCAATAGCCGAATAGCAAGGGAACATTTTTCAGAACTATTTGAATTTCAGTCACTTTAATTGATCTATGTCAATTACGCGGCTGCCCGATAGCCTAAAATTGTTTCCGACTCCTACTCTTATATACAATCTAGAGTATTTTAGCCGGCACCTCCCCGCCGGCTATTTTTTTGCCTGTTTACTACTGTCATCGACGATACGGTCCTCATCCATCAGGATTCGATGCGCGGGACCCTCGAGGTCGTCATACTGCCCGTCGCGCACCGCCCACAGCAATATCCACACGATCAGGCCCAGCAATATCAGCGAGATCGGGATCAACAGGTATATGATTTCCATTAGCGCGTCAGCCTCATGGCATTGATGACAACCAGCAGTGAACTCAGTGACATGCCGATCGCGGCAAGCCAGGGCGCTACCAGCCCGATGGCCGCGGCTGGAATCGCACCGAAATTATAAAGCAATGCCCAGGTCATGTTCTGCCGGATTACGCGGCGGGTGCGTGCAGCCATGCGGAAGACCTGATCGATAGCGCCGAGATGATCGGCAATCAACACGATATCGGCATTGACCTTGGCGAGAGAACTGGCGCCCGCCATGGCGATGGAAACGTCCGCGCCGGCCAGCACCGGCGCGTCGTTTATGCCGTCGCCGACCATCAACACGACCGCATTCTCGGCCTGTAATCCCTGCACTGCCTCCATCTTCGCCTCCGGGGTCAGGTCTGCACGGCAATCCTCGATCCCGGTTTGCATCGCGACCTGCTGCGCGGCAGCGGCGCGATCGCCGCTCATGAGGATGACCGATTTGCCCTGGGCGCGCAGGGATTCGATCGTGGCGACAGCATCATCGCGCAACCCATCGACAAAAGTGAACAAGGCCAAGACTTCATCGGCGCGCGCCAGGATGACGGCGCTTAGCGCGTCGGCGTCGATATTTTCCAGCCATTGCGCCGGAATCTCCGCGCTGCTGTTACGGCTGATGAATTCGAAACTGCCGATAAAGTAATCGA
>Ga0164320_10000406_pt1 | contig 13858 bp, 11 predicted proteins | sample GuaBasSediGuay11_FD_113736 | JGI IMG/M metagenome (GOLD analysis project Ga0164320, IMG submission 113736) | Subseafloor sediment microbial communities from Guaymas Basin, Gulf of California, Mexico - Guay11, Core 4567-28, 0-3 cm | ecosystem: Environmental > Aquatic > Marine > Hydrothermal...
AGCCCGTACTCTCGCCGTTATCCAACTGCGCGCTCGTGTACATGGCAGCCAATGTTTCGCCGCTTACGACGGACTTGGCATAGAGGCTGTTATCCCACGCGATGAAGTCTTTCAAGCTCGCGTAAACGCCGCCATCGCCGAGCATGTCATTGAGGACATCGAAGTCGTTTAGCTCGTATCCGGTGTCGGTCTTGCTGTAGCCAAAGACCCGGTTGGGAATGTCAGGTCGCGACGAACTGAAGGTGGTTGCCGTGGTCATTCCCGCGGGCAGGAACACGTTTTCTTTCACGAACTTTGCGAACGAGTCGCCCGAGGCACGCTCAACAATTATCGCCAGCAACTCATAAGCTGCATTGTTGTAGACGTATTTCTCGCCGGGCGAAAAATCGGCCTCGGGATACAGTGACATGATCTCCACGAGCTCGCTCATCTTCGCCATCGGACCGTCCTGGTCGAGGTTTTCGTGGTAACCCTTTTCGTAGTAACTCGGTATACCGGACGTGTGTTCCATTAATTGCCGGACGGTTACACCCGGCCAGGTATCGAGTTCAGCAATATGGTCCGTCAGGAGATCGTCGTAACTCAGCTTGCCCTCTTGTGCGAGGACCGCGATGGCCATCGTGGTGAATTGCTTCGAAACAGAAGCAAGGCGAAAGGACGAGTCGGCGCTGATTCGAACGTCGTTGTCGATATCGGCATAGCCAAAACCTTGCAGAAAAACGACCTGACCGTCCTGGATGACGAGCACCGCCGCACCCGGTTGCACGCCCTCATTGAAGTGCTCGAAAAGTGCCTCGACCTGAACGGTTTTTTCGTCGGGGGTCGGAACGGAGCGCTCGGCACAGGCGACGAGGGTCGCCATCAAGACTATTAGTATTGCCTTAATTCTTGATATGTTCATTGAGCGCATTTTCCTTGTTAATGTAGGGAAGCAGAGAGAAACCGTAGTGATACGAACTTTCATTTAACGAATATTGCTGTAGCGTTCGCTTGCCCCACGAGTCGTCCCCGCCGACGCCCATCTGACCGAAGTCAATGTCGAGCGAAATCAGATCGCGCGGTTTGACGTCACTAACGTGAACGTTAACGCGGTCATCATTGACTCGAGCAGCCGGCCCGTCTTCGCTGGTGATGGCTATCTTCACGGGCGGCACAAAGTCGATCAGGCGGTTATGGCTTACGCCGAAGCTGACCAGCTCGTCGGCTATAACGAGCAGGCCGCTGTCCGCGTCACTTAGCGACAACCAGCGAACGTCTGTCTTGTAGCCATTTTCCTGTGGGCGCATATAAGGGACGTAGTGATCCGGCACGGTGTTCTGGTAGCGGCCAACGTTCGCAGATTCTTTGCGGTCACTGTAGTTCTCATGCGGACCGCGGCCAAACCACTCGACCTGATCCAGCGAGCGAATGAGTTCGACGTTCATTCCGACCCGGGGCATCACGGGCAGATCCGGATCACGCGTGAAGGTATTATCGACAGACACGCGGCCATCGGCGGTTACCTCGTAAGTGGCAACCCATTCCGCCAGCGCATCACCGCTGTCGCTGGCAAAAGAGTAGCGCGCCTCGATTCTTGTGCAGCAAGGATTGTCGGTGTTAACGACAAAGGACTCAAGCGTCCGATTCCTGCCGGCCTGTTCCCACACTGCCGCCCAGTGAGGCATGTAGTTTCCGAAATCGTTGTCTGTTGGCGCGCGCCAGAAATTCGGGGCCAGAGCTTGCTTAAGGAGCTCCCTGCCCCGGTGATTGACTGAGACCAATAGTCCACTGCCGGTGTCAAATCCAACACTCAGGTCTGTACTGCTGACGGTCGTTAAGTTTTCGTCCTGCTTGACCTCAACCGCTCCTGCGATGTATTCCTCCATCGCGCTGCCAGGCAACTGCTGTACCGGTAATGCAAATTGCTGCTCTGCGTACACATGACCTGCAGGCATCAAGCCTCGGGCGTCAGCGGCGACGAGTTGCAAAAGCAGGTGGTGCTCAGGCCCGGTCCGCAGCGAGCGCATGTTGTACGGCAGCCAAAGGCTCGACGAGGTCTCAGGAGCAATGTCGAGATCATCAATAGTGCCGCGTTGCACTACCGTGCCGTCTTCGGATACGGACCAGTGCAACTCGAATTCACTGAGGTTTGTGAAGTTGTAATGGTTGCGGATGGTCAGCTCGCCGGAGCTAAGACTGTCGGGCTCGAAATCGACGTGCTGATAAACGCGTTTAACCTCCCAAAATGCGGGCTGCACACGCCGGTCCGGAAAAACCAGACCGTTGAAGTTGAAGTTGCCGCTGGATGGAACGTCGGCTGGACCGTAGTCGCCACCGTAGGTCCAGTACGGCACACCGTCTTCATCGTGTTCAATGAGCCCCTGATCCACCCAATCCCAGATGAAACCACCGGCGAGGATGTCGTGCTTGTTGATTACGTCCCAGTACTCACGCAGGTTGCCCGAGCTGTTACCCATCGCATGCGAGTATTCGATTAGTACAAACGGCCGATCATTGTGTGTCTGAGCGTACTGTTCCAGATCCCAGTGCCGCCAGTACATGCTGGAATGAAAATCGGAGTGACGCTCGCCGACCTCTTCAATATCGCCTTCGGTCTCGTACTGGACGGGCCGCGACAGGTCGCGAGACTTGATCCAGTTGTAGGTCGCGCCGAGATTAACGCCGTCGCCTGCTTCATTGCCCAGCGACCAGATAACGACGGATGGAAAGTTCTTCGATCGCTCCAGCATGCGCTGGGTGCGGTCAAGATGGTGATCCTTCCAGTGCGGTTTATTACCCAGAGTCTTGTCATGATCGTAGCCATAGCCGTGACTCTCTATGTTGGATTCGTCGACCATGTAGAGGCCGTGCTCGCTCGTCAGCTCGTACCATCGTTCCTGATGCGGGTAATGCGAGTTTCGTACCGCGTTCATATTGGACGCTTTCATCAACTCGATGTCTTTTAGCATGGTTGCTTCGTCAACAACGTGTCCTGTTACTTCGTGATGCTCGTGCAGGTTCACGCCCTTGAGTTTGACGAGCTTGCCGTTAACCATGAATCGGCCGTTCGTAATTTCGACCGTACGAAACCCGATCATCTGTGAAATAACTTCGTCGCCAAGGCTAATAGACAGTGAATACTGATTCGGATATTCGGCTGACCACTGACGAACGTTGGCCAGCGTTGTTCCGAACGAATACTGGCTTTCGCCTGCCGATATTTCTATGTCGGCGTCCTGCTTGTATACGATCGTATCACCGTCTCGAATCTCGACAGTGACCGTCTCAGTTGTCGGCACCGTATTGTCGTTGGCCAGTGACAGATCAACGCTGAAAATACCGTCGCGATAGTCATCGTCGAGGTTCGAGTGCACGAAATAGTCCCGAACCCTGGTTTTGGGTCGTGCGTAGAGCGTCACGTCGCGTTGAATGCCGCTCAGCGACCAAAAGTCCTGATCTTCCAGGTAACTTCCTGTACTCCAGCGGTAAACCTCCACAGCAATCGAGTTGCTGCCTGCTTTGACTTTGTCGGTCACCCGAAACTCAGAGCCGGTCTTACTGCCCTCGCTGTAACCTACATATTCGCCGTTTATCCAGACGTAAAAGGCGGAGCTGACGCCACCAAACTGCAGAAATACCTCGTCACTGTCCCATGCCGCCGGCACATCGAAATCACGGCGATAGGAGCCGACTGGGTTCTTCTTGCCCGGGACATTGGGTTCGTCAATCTCAAAGGGGTAAGGCACGTTAATGTAGATCGGATAGCCGTAGCCATGGCGCTCCCAGTTCGATGGCACGGGGATGTTGCCCCAGGCACTGGTATCAAACGAGGCCTCATAGAAGTTCTTTATGCGGCCCGCCGGCGATTCCGAAAAACTGAATTTCCATTCGCCGTTCAAAGACAATAGATGCTCATCACCGCCATCGCTTCGCTCGGGAACGAATATCGCCCGCGGCGCTTCGGTGTTTTCCCGGATAACGTCTATGTCGTTCCAGGCTGGCCGCTCGCCCGATTCTGTACAGGCGGCAATGATTAGTAGTGCGGCGGTCAGCATCAGTTTTTTCATTCTTGTGTCTCAAATGTTTCAGGTGTTGGGGGCAGTATTCCACGGAGTTCGCAACTTTTCACGTTATGATTCTTCTTATGAGCGAAACAGCAACCCCACTTCGATTACGCAAAAGACACGGTCGCGGAGTGCAGACGGATGTGACCTCAATCGACGGCGGGAAACTGGTCCGGGCCCAGTCTCTTGGCAGCGCGATTGTCGCGGGTCTGATCACAATTATCGTCTTCAGCCTTTTCTGGATCACCGTGACAGACCTAAGCAACCGGGTCTTTCCATGGGCGACAGTCGTACTCGGGTTCCTGATCGGGCACAGCGTACGCCTGGCTGGTCGAGGGATAGACTGGCGTTTCCCGGCGTCCGGGGTGGTCATGACACTCGTGGGTTCTCTGGCCGCCAACATCATTCTCGCGGCGTCGGTTACGGCAGAGGGTTTTGATACAGGCACGCTGCAAATTCTGCAGGCGGTAACGAGTATGACCTGGCCGGTATTTTTTGATGAGGTGCTGACCGTCGCCGACGTGTTCTTCGCCGTCGTCGGAGCGGGGCTGGCAGGCTTCTATTCGAACAGGCGGCTAACAAGGACCGAGTACTTTGCACACAGACTTTGGCGACAAGAGCAGAAGAATGACTGACCAGATTCAATTCTATGGCAAATGGTCTGCGCGGAGCTTGGTCTGGAATACGTTTGGCATGAACTGGACGTCCTGGCGGGCACAGATCGCTATGCACGCGCTTCGTAGCGATGAGGTATCAGACCGGCATGAGCAAAGAATCATCGGTGTCGATTCGGTGGCCGGTTATTGCCGCGAGATGTGATGCGACAAGATGTTCAATGTCCTCTGCGGAGTTCGCCACGCCAAGATAGCAGTCAGGTTCACGGCGCAGCAAAGACCAGTCCTTGGTTTGTAGAATGCGCGCCAGGTGTGAAATGTTGATTCTCATGGCGTCGACGTAAGGATTCTGACCGTCGAACAAAACTTCAACGTAGCGGTAGACCCGATTGAATTTTGAATCCAGTCGATCCCTCGTCACCTGCTCGTAAAAGTCGGGCGTCTTTTTCAAAAGATCCTTACCCGATTTGTAACGAACCATATACTCGCCGGGTGCGGCATTCTCCACCGCCACGCCACCAACGACAAACTCATTGTAGAGCCGGTCGCGGCACTTCTCGAGGTAGCAGCGGTCAGCCATCTGCGCGAGAAGGTCCGCCGTCCCGATCAGGTGTCCGCAAATAATATCGCGTGGATCATCAAGTTCAATCTTGTCGAGATCAAGTTCGTAGCCTGTGAAATGCACGATCATGCTGCTAACGCCAACGTCCTCGGCCATTCCGAGTTCGGGAAGGTAGCGGCGAAGGAAGTCAGCACTGCGCGAGACATGGCAAAGCGTGAATTGGGCGCCGTTGCTAAAGTCCTTATCGCGTACTTCGTGGCGTATGTAGCCGGCGTCGTGAAAAAGGGCAGTGATAATAGCCATCTGCGCGCGGCCGGCCCCCAGGCGATCCGCCGGCTCTACGCTACGCTCATAGCCGGTAACAAGGCGCGCAACAGCCAGCGTCATATCGAGGCTGTGTTGCATGTCGTGATACGTGGTATCACAGCCCAGGTAACCGGGGTAGCGACCGGTGAAGAGTCTTTCGAAGTCGTAAAATGCGAGCCAGAGTTTGTCGTACGACATACCCGGAAAGGTCTCTGAATAGAGCGCGTGCACAGCGTCGCGAACCCTAGCCGGATCACTGACTTTTACAGTGTTGCTTACATCGAAATCGTTACGGCGATCCTGAGACATGAATACCCGATCTTTTTTTTTACCATCATACACAGCAGACAATTACCCGGAAGGTCAATTTTAGAGATTATGTAATATCGCAGTCAGGCGCCTTGCAGACTACTACAATTCGAATTCTGCGATCACCGGTGCGTGATCGGAGGGCCGTTCCCACGTCCTTGGCTCCTTATCAACGTAGCACGCGGTGCAGCGGTCGGTCATCGCGTTGCTGGTCAGGATAAGGTCAATCCGAAGACCGGCGTTGCGGCGAAAGCCGGCCGCGCGGTAGTCCCACCAACTAAAGGTCTTCTCTGGGTGATCGAACTTTCGAAAGACATCTGTCAGCCCGAGGTCGAGCAAATCGGTCAAAGCTTTTCTTTCGGCCGGGCTGCAAAGAATGTTTTGGCCCCACTTTTCCGGATCGTGCACGTCTTCGTCCGCGGGTGCGATATTAAAGTCGCCCAGCACCACCAGCTTCTCGTGAGTCCGCAACTCGCTCTCCAGAAAGCGTTGCAGTGACGCAAGCCAGCCGAGCTTGTACTCGTACTTGTCTGAACCCACTTCAGAGCCATTCGGGATGTACAAATCGATAACCCGGACACCGTTGATCGTACTTGCAAGAATTCTGCGCTGCGGATCGTCAAGGTCCGGGAAATCAGTTACCGGATCCGTCGCGGGGGTCTTACTGATAACCGCAACGCCGTTGTAGGTTTTCTGGCCGCTCGCTATCGAGTGATAAGCGATTTCCTGCAGTGCCTCGACGGGAAACTTCGGTGTAAGCTGTTTGATCTCCTGCAGTACCAGTACGTCCGGCTCATTCGATTGCAGCCACTCGATGACATGTCCTTGTCGCACGTTCATCGAGTTAACGTTCCAGGTCGCGATTTTCACTCGGCGTGAATTCCGTTCTGCCGTAGTAAGGCATCAATCGTCGGCTTGCGACCCCGAAACGCGACGTAGGCGTCCATAATGTCACGGCTCCCACCGACCTCGAGGATCTCGCTGCGGAAACGCCTCGCCGTCGCGGCGTCGAAAATGCCGGCCTCCTCAAAAGCAGAGAACGCGTCAGCTGCGAGAACCTCCGCCCATTTGTAGCTGTAGTATCCGGCGGCATAGCCGCCCGCGAAAATATGTGAAAACGCGTGCGGCAAGCGGTTGTACTCGGGGTGCGTGAGTAGAGAGACTTTGGTGCGGACATCATCAAGCACTTTGAGCACGGGCACGGCGTTGTTCGGGTCGTATTCTGCGTGCAGCCGAAAATCGAAAAGACCCAGCTCGAGCTGGCGCAGCATCGCAAGTCCCGCGCCGGCATTTCTGCTCTGCTCCAAATTGTCGAAGAGTTCGCGCGGCAGCGGCTCCCCGGTTTCCGCATGCGCCGAGCACTTGCTGAGTACTTCGTGACTCCAGGCGAAGTTCTCCATGAACTGACTCGGGAGTTCGACCGCATCCCAGGGTACGCCGTTGATACCGGCAATACTCGGTATGTCGATGCGCGTCAGCAAGTGATGGAGCATATGCCCGAATTCATGGAATAGAGTAACAACGTCATCGTGCGTTAAGAGGGACAAGCCGGTGTCATCTCGTGGCGGAAAATTGCAGACGAGATAGCCAACGGGCAGTGCCGATTTGCCGTTCAACTTCTGTCGACTAACACACTCGTCAATCCATGCTCCGTTGCGCTTGCCGCTGCGCGCATAGATGTCCATATAGAAGCCGCCAATCAACTCACCCGCTGAATTCTTGACGGTGAAATACAGGGCATCGTCGTGCCAGACAGCGACGTCGGCTTGCTCCGTCAACTCTACGTCGTGGAGCCTGGCCGCGAGTGTGAACAAACCACCAATCACGGTGCTGGCTGGAAAGTACTGGCGCAGATCTTCATTGGAAACAGAGAATCTGGCTTGTTTGAACTTCTCGAGCCAGAACGTAATGTCCCAGGGCGCAAGTTCCATGCCGGCAAAGTCCTGAAGTTCGGTCAATTCCTGTTCCGCCGCCAATTTGGATCGTGCGGAGAGTTCTCCGAGAAAAGCCAGAACCTCATCGGTCGAACTCGCCATCTTTGTTGCGAGCGAATAATCGGCATAGTTTTGGAAGCCGACGAGGTTTGCGGCCTCGTGGCGCAGCGACAGGATGGACGCAATATTGTCGCTGTTGTCCCATTCTGGATTGTCACCCTGATCTGATCCGCGCGTCGCCCACGCACGATACATCTTTTCCCGCAACTGGCGGTCATGGGCATGAGTCATGATCGCGTTATACGTTGGAAAATTAAGCGACAGCAGCCATCCATCGAGCTGTCTCTTTTCGGCGTCGTTTGCTGCCCGGTCTACCGCTTGCTTCGGAACACCGGCGAGTTCATTTGCATCCGTGATATGCAACGACCAGCCATCCGACGCGTCCTGTACCTTGTGTTCAAAGCTTGCCTGAATTGCGGCAAGCTCCTGCATTATCTCCTTGAAACGGTTCTTGTCATCCTCGGGCAAATCGACGCCAGCAAGATGAAAGTCTCTAAGAGCATGATCGACTGCGCTGCGGTGAGACTCGCTGGCATCTGCCGTGAGTGACTGGCCGACATTGGCATAGGCACGCTGCAGGTGCGCATTCTGTGACATTTCGGTGCCATGTTTGGTCAATAATGGCAGAGCCTGATTATAGGCATCGCGCCAGTCCTGCGATCCCAGTACACCTTGAAGGTGTGTGACGGGCGACCAGACACGCCCAAGTTCGTGTTCCATCAATTCGATGGGAACAACGAGTGACTCAAAGTCCGGACTGGAATTTCGTTCGAGCAACGTGTCGAGTTGCTTGCGATGCTCCGAAATCAGTTGCTCGATTGCGGGCAGAACATCATCGGGACTGATCTCGTTAAAACGAGGAAGCGATGAAGTGTCAAGAAGAGGATTTGCCATGCTGTGCTTGATATCCATTTTGAGCGCCGCATATTAACACAGCACAATGGGTGCACATTGGCCGTTGGACCCGCTAAACAGGGAGATTAAGGTGTCACAGAGTTTTGATTTACTGGTTATCGGCGGCGGTAGCGGTGGGCTTGCTCACGCGCAAAGAGCGGCGGAGTACGGAGTAAACGCAGCGGTTATTGAGCACGGCCCGCTTGGCGGAACCTGTGTCAATGTTGGTTGCGTGCCGAAGAAGGTCATGTGGTATGCGGCGCACTACGCACATCAACTGCATCATGCGGTGGATTATGGTTATGACGTTTCGGTCAAAGATCATGATTGGGGCGCGCTGAAGGCGCGACGTGATGCTTATGTCGCGCGGCTGAACGACATTTATGACAAAAACCTGGATACGCGCGGTGTAAGGCTTATCGAAGGCCATGCCCAATTTGTCGATGCGAATACACTCGACGTTGATGGCAGCACATACAGTGCAGAGCGCATCCTCATCGCGACCGGTGGCCAGCCGATTGTGCCGGATATACCAGGCGCTGCGCTCGGAATCACCTCCGACGGTTTCTTCGAACTGGCGGAGCAGCCGAAGCGTGTTCTCATTGCAGGCAGTGGCTATGTCGCTGTCGAGCTTGCGGGCATTTTTTCAGGTCTCGGCAGCGAAACGCGAGTCATCGTGCGCAAACAAAGCGTGTTGCGAGACTTCGACACAATGCTGAGCAGTGAGCTCATGAATGCGATGCGAAATAGCGGCATTGCACTGGAAACCGGCGTTGTCCCCGCGTCAGTCAGAAAGACGGACGATGGCCTGATTGTCGTGGCCGGGGACGGTCGTGAGTTTGGGCCCGTTGACACTCTGATCTGGGCTGTGGGGCGGTCACCCAACACGGCAACGCTGGAGGCCAGTAAGGCAGGCATCGCCATGGACGAGAGTGGATTTGTCCCGACGAATAATTTGCAGCAAACCAATGTTGAGCATATTCACGCGTTAGGCGACGTAACGGGTCGGCCCGCACTTACACCCGTAGCAATCGCTGCCGGGCGGCGTCTCGCCGATCGTCTGTACGGCGGGATGGTTGATCGCCACCTGGACTACCAGCTGATTCCAACGGTGATTTTCAGTCATCCAACTATTGGGACAGTTGGCATGTCAGAGGACGAGGCGCGCGTTAAGTTTGGAGAGGATGTCAAAGTCTATACGACCGGCTTCACGCCAATGTTCTACGCGCTGGGTACTGACAAACAGCGGTCTGTCATGAAGCTCGTCACGACGGGGAGTGATGAACGCATTGTTGGTTGCCACTTGTTCGGTGACGGCGCAGACGAAATGCTGCAGGGATTCGCCGTAGCGATGCGCATGGGTGCGACGAAATCGGACTTCGACGATACCGTAGCTATTCACCCGACAAACGCGGAAGAAGTGGTAACGATGCGCTGATATCGAACGTCAGACTGAAACGTTCATCCGCTTGAGAACCGGCTTGGTTTCAGGTCGAACGCCCCGCCATATATTGAACGATTCGGCCGCCTGTTCAACCAGCATCCCCCAGCCCATAACGGACTGAGCAGCACCGGAGTCGCGGGCCCAGACACTGAACGGCGTCGGTTTATGGCCATACGACAAGTCGTAGCAAAACGTGTCCTTTGAGATTGCTGCCGCGGGATAGGGCGGCGCTTCTCCTTTTAGTCCGGCGGAGGTGGCATTGATAATGAGGTCATATGCTTCGGTAACCGGAACGGCATCGAACCCGCATGCAGTTACCGGACCGGATCCCGAAAAGTGATCAGCGAGCATCTGCGCTTTACCCACTGAACGATTGGCGATCTTGAGCGCTTTGGGCTCCATTTCAAGAAGCGGCCCTATGATGCCGCGGGTTGCGCCACCGGCACCGAGAATCAGAATACTCGAATCCTCGATAACCACACCGAGATTCACTGCCAGATCACGCAGCAGTCCTATGCCATCGGTGTTGTCGCCGCGGATTTCGCTGCCCTCGAAAGTTAGTGTGTTGGCAGCGCCGGCCGTAGAGGCTCGTTCAGTCATATGATCGACGAGCCGGACGACCTCGGACTTGTGCGGGACCGTGATATTGAGTCCCTTGCCACCGGTACGCTGAAACTGGCGTATCGCCGTTTCGAGTTTCTCGGGCGTTACCTGCAGCAATTCGTATTGGAGTTTCTCATTGGTCTGCAGGGAGAAAAGCTGATGGATGAGCGGTGAGCGGCTGTGCGACACCGGGTAGCCCATAACGCCGTAGCGATCGATGGATTGCGTTGTTGTCGATGTATTCGTCACAGACTACGCCTTCAGCCATCGCGCCGCGTCGATAGCATAATAGGTCAGTATTCCGTTGGCACCGGCACGTTTGATACACAGCAGGGACTCCAAGACAGTCTCCCGTTCGTCAAGCCACCCATTGTCTGCCGCCGCCTTCAGCATCGCGTATTCCCCGCTGACCTGATAGGCGAAAGTCGGTACCTGCCAGGTATCTCGTACCCGACGAACAATATCAAGATACGGCATCGCCGGTTTGACCATGACGAAATCGGCACCTTCGTCGATGTCAAGACCAACTTCTCTAACGGCTTCGTCGCTATTCGACGGCGCAACCTGGTAAGTAGACTTGTCCGCAGCCGCGAGATTGGCGCTTGAGCCAACCGCGTCGCGGAACGGGCCGTAAAAGGCCGATGCGAATTTCGCAGCATAGGCCATGATGAGCGTATTGATGTGGCCCTCATTTTCCAGCGCCCGGCGAATGGCCCCGATGCGCCCGTCCATCATGTCCGATGGCGCGACCATATCGGCGCCGGCAGCAGCATGCGACACGGCCTGCCTGACCAGCATCTCAACGGTTGCGTCATTGAGGACGTAGCCACTGTCGTCGATGATCCCATCCTGACCGTGCGTGGTGTAAGGATCCAGCGCGACGTCTGTGATGACGGTCAGTTCCGGCAGTTCGCTCGTGATCGCACGTACGCTACTCTGAGCCAGGCCGTCCGGATTGGCGCATTCTGACCCATCGGGTGTTTTGCGCGAAGCGTCGACGACAGGAAACAGTGCGACCGCCGGAACGCCAAGATCGCGTGCTTCGGTAAGCTCCACGAGCAGATTATCGATGCTCTTTCGGCTGACGCCGGGCATAGAGGGAACCGCCTCAAGCTGTCCATTGCCTTCGAGTACGAAAACCGGGTATATAAGGTCATCCACAGAAAGTTTGGCTTCGGCAGCAAGGCGCCGCAACGACGAAGAACGGCGTCCGCGCCGCATGCGAGTTAGAGGGAACTGACCGGGGTACGTATGGCTCATAGCTAATCAGAATAAGTGAAGTAACAATAATACCGGGAAACGCCCAGTTTCCCTATATTTAGCAGCGGGTTCCACGCATTAATCACAGTTTTCCGCGGAAACCGTAATAAAAACCATAAGGGACGGGTCATCTCGTATGAACACTAGCAACGGTGTAGGTGAAAGACGACAAAGGTTCGACCGCCTGGTGGCTGTTTACTACATGGACATGTTTCGCTATGCCGCGTGGCTTTGCCGGGACAGGTCGATCGCCGAAGATGTGGTTCAGGAGGCGCTGTTGCGCGCCTGGAAGTCCCTGGACGCTCTCCGTGATGCTGCGGCGGCAAAGCAGTGGTTGCTGACGATCGGCCGCCGGGAAAATGCTCGCTATTTTGAGCGGCGTCGATTGGAAACAGTCGATATCGACAATTTGACGGCGTCTCAGTCAGCACTGCTCGCTGAGGCACCAAACGAAGAGCTCAATGACCTCAGAGAGGCGATTTACGGGCTCGAGGATGATTATCGCGAACCGTTGGTTTTGCAGGTCCTGATGGGCTACAGCACCAGCGAGATCGCTGAAGTAATGGGGCTCAAACAAGGCGCGGTACTGACGCGTCTGCACCGGGCTCGCTTGAAGCTAAAGGATAAAGCGGCTGATGAGTCGAACTCATGAGCAAGGCAGGAACGAATATGAACTGTACTGACTACAAAAAAGCGCTGACGGCAGAGCCGGGATATCATGACGAGTCCCGGCATGTGGAGTCGTGCGCGGATTGCCAGACGTACAGGGACGAGATTCAGGTGCTGGACGAAAAACTCATTGCAGCAATGGAGTTTTCCGTGCCGGAGCTCAACATGCCCGATTTGCCGGACGTTGAAACAGAGAACGTCGTTGCTTTGTCGAGCCGTCGTGCGACACCCAGGCCCGTCTGGTACGCAATTGCAGCCAGTGTTCTGCTCGTGGCCATAGTGGCTGTTCGAATGATTGGCACGGGTGCCCTGATGGAAGAACCCTACGGCACGCTGGAGGAGCAGGTGCTCGCACACGTTGATCTTGAACCCATGGCGTTACGGGCAAGCAGGACGCGTGTTAGCGACAGCCAACTCAGTCTTGCCGTACCGAAGAATATTGCAAGCATGAACCACGAAGCGGGTCTGATAACCTACGCACAGAGCTGCATTATCAACGGCAGGGCCGTGCCGCACCTGGTAATACAGGGTGCGCGTGGTCCGATAACCATTTTGCTGATGCCCGACGAACCGCTTGCCAAAGCGAGTACGTTTGAAGGCGTTAATACCAAGGGAATCTTGCTGCCTGTCGGAAACGGTAGTATTGCGATCATAGGAGATCGCGAAGAACAGCTCGACCAAGTGAAAGAGAATGTATTGGATTCAGTGATGTGGAGTACTTGAGGCGTCACTGAAACGACCGCCCGGTTTTGGGCAAAACCTGTAGGAGAGATAGAAGATGTCAGAGAAAAAGATTGTAAAACCAATAGCATTGGCTGTAGGTGCTGCGCTTGCCGGAACGTTCGCTCTAAGTGGCACGGTAAACGCCGATTCAGTTGATAGCCCGTTCGCGATGTCCAGCCTGAGTGCTGGGTATATGCTCGGTGAAGCCGAAGGCTCTTGCGGCGGCGACAAAGGCGAAGAGAAAGAAGGCGAAGGCAGCTGCGGTGAAGCCGGCGACAAAGAAGGCGAAGGTAGTTGTGGCGGTGACAAGGAAGGCGAAGGTCACGACAAGGAAGATGCTGAAGGTAGCTGTGGTGAAGGTTCTGGCGGTAGGTCGATCTAAACCACGCTGTACAAAGCCAGACAGGGGCCCGCGCAATGGCGCGGGCTTTTTTATG
>Ga0164320_10000407_pt1 | contig 13846 bp, 13 predicted proteins | sample GuaBasSediGuay11_FD_113736 | JGI IMG/M metagenome (GOLD analysis project Ga0164320, IMG submission 113736) | Subseafloor sediment microbial communities from Guaymas Basin, Gulf of California, Mexico - Guay11, Core 4567-28, 0-3 cm | ecosystem: Environmental > Aquatic > Marine > Hydrothermal...
CTTGTATTCGCTGAAAATCACTGTATGTTTGAGCGTTTTTTTCACGCAGCCAGCCAATGTCAGACCATATTGTCCACGCCTATCAATCCCTGCCCGTCGAATTCAGCCACGGAAACGGATGCTATCTGTGGGATACCGACGGGAATCAATACCTGGATGCGCTCTGCGGCATATCGGTAACCAGCCTCGGGCATAACTACCCGCCGCTGACCGCGGCGATTCAGCAACAGGCGGAAACTCTGCTGCACACATCGAATCTCTACTCGATTACCTGGCAGCAAAAGCTTGCCGATCTGCTCTGCGAAAGCGCCGCCATGGACAGGGTATTCTTCGCCAATTCCGGCGCCGAGGCCAACGAGGCAGCCATCAAGTTGGCGCGCCTGCACGGTCATCAGCAGGGCATCAATAATCCACAGATCGTCGTCATGCAGCACGCGTTCCATGGACGTACCATGGCCACGCTCAGCGCGACCGGTAGCCGCAAGGTCCAGGCCGGCTTCGAACCCCTGGTCTCCGGCTTCGTGCGTGCGCCCTACAATGACATCGCCGCGGTCGAAGCCATTGCAAAAAATGTCCGCAACGTTGTCGCGATCCTGGTAGAGCCGGTGCAGGGCGAGGCCGGGATCGTAATTCCCGACCCGGGCTACCTCGGCGCGCTGCGGCGTATCTGCGATGATAACGGCTGGTTGCTGATGCTCGACGAGATTCAAACCGGTATGGCGCGCAGCGGCAAGATGTTTGCCTGTCAGCACGAAGCGGTGCTGCCCGATGTCATGACCCTGGCCAAGGCGCTAGGCAACGGCGTCCCGATCGGCGCCTGCCTCACCCGGGGGATCGCCGCCGACGTGATCAAACCCGGCAACCACGGCTCCACCTTCGGCGGAAACCCGCTGGCCTGTCGTGCTGGATATACCGTACTGCAAGGCATGATCGAATCAGGCGTCGCCGAAAACGCAGCGCTGCGTGGCGAGCAGTTGGCCGAAGCCCTGCGCGAGGGGCTGGCAGAAAATTCACGGACCGTCGAAGTTCGCCATCTGGGTTTGCTGCTGGCAGTACAGATGAATATCCCCTGCCAGGGCCTTGTTGCGCAAGCGCTGCAACAGGGACTGCTGATCAATGTCACCGCGGAATCGGTTATCCGCCTGTTACCCCCGCTCAACATCAGCGAGGCTGAAACCGTCGAAATTGCCGATAAATTAATTGCCTGTATCAACCACTTCACAGAATAGCACCATGCCTATACGTCATTTTCTGAGCCTGCTGGATTTAAACAGCGACGAACACAGGTCATTGATCGCACATGCCATCGATGTCAAACAAAAACTCCAGCAGGGAATTTCGCACAATCCCCTGAGCGGCAAGTTGCTGGCGATGATTTTTGAAAAGTCATCGACGCGAACCCGGGTTTCCTTCGAGACGGGAATGTACCAGCTTGGCGGGCATGCCATATTCATGTCACCGCGCGACAGTCACCTGGGTCGCGGTGAACCCATCGAGGACAGTGCGCGCGTCATTTCGAGCATGGTCGACGGCATCCTCATACGCACCTTCGGGCATGACCGTATCGAAACCCTGGCGCAGCACTCCTGTGTGCCGGTCATCAACGGCCTCAGCGACCTGTTACACCCTTGCCAGTTGCTGGCCGATATGCAGACCTGGTTCGAGCAGCGCGGCGATATCGCCGGCGCCAGCGTCGCCTGGATAGGCGATGGCAATAATATGTGCCACTCCTACATCAATGCCGCAATACGTTTTGGTTTCGATCTCAGAATCGCCTGTCCACCCGGGCACGAACCCGATGCCGGACTGGTACAAAGCGGCGCTGATCGTATCAGCCTGCATGAATCGGCGTCAGACGCTGCGCGCGGCGCGGACCTGGTGGTCACGGATGTCTGGGCGAGCATGGGTCAGGAACAGGAACAGGAACAGCGCCTGCAAACCTTCGCCGACTACCAGGTTAACAGGCAGGTCATGCAACAGGCGCATAAAGACGCCCTGTTTATGCATTGCCTGCCCGCACACCGCGATGAAGAAGTCACCACCGAAGTTCTCGAAAGCGCACAGTCGGTAGTCTGGCAGGAAGCGGAAAATCGCCTGCACGCACAGAAGGCTCTGCTCGAGTTTTTGCTCGCCGGCGGAATTTAACCCGCATATCTCACCGATTTCCTACTGCGGACGCCGCAAAGCGCACCGTGACGAGCTGTACTCCCGACGGCCCGCTTAACGTAGTCACGACTACGCCAGCGCGGACCTCTGGTCCGTGCAGCTCGCCACAGCGTCTTTGCAGCGCCCTCGCTACGTAAACGGTGAGATATGCGGGTTAACCTTGCATAACTTCGAGGCGGTCCCGACCCCGTTCCTTGGCCAGCTTTAATGCGGCATCGGCCCTGACCAGCAGTTCGCGCGAGTAGCTTCCCGGCGCTACTGTCTGGCTACCGAGCCCGATGCTCAGCGTGAGATGGTTGGCGCAGGCCGACTTGACGTGTTCAATTTTATCCTCGGCGAATGCCTGCTCGATTGCGAGCGCGATCTCGCGCGCATCATCGCAGCTGACGCCCGGTAACAGCAACGCGAACTCGGCGCCGTGCAGGCGCGCCACCATCTGGCTCTTGTGCGCTAGCTGCTTGCTGAGCAGGCGCGCAAGTTGTTGCAGGTGACGATCCCCTGCCTCCTGCCCGTAATGGGCATTGAACTCGTGGTAGTAATCGATATTCAGCTTGATCAGCGAAACCTGTTCCTGGCTGTCGCGATACTGGCGCCAGATATCTTCCAGCTGCACGCGGAAGGCGCGGTAGTTCGAAACCCCGGTCAATTCGTCGCTGGTCGATATTTTCTCGAGCGCCTTGTTGCTCTGCGAGACCGATTGCAGCAGGCGCTGCAGGTCGTCGATCAGGGTTTCATTGTCGTAGCGATAGTAGAGCGCATCGTTGACCAGTTCATGCATGCGCTTGACGCTGATGAACCCGGCCACCATGAAAAACAGGTAGAGCGAACCGAGCAGGTAGGTGGCCGAACTCTGCTGCAGGAACAGCCACAGGGTTACCGGCATCATGATCGTGACCATGTAGGCGATGTAAGCGCGTAACGAGGTCGAAAGATAAGCGATCGCTCCGGCTACCATGATCAGCAGCATCGAATGCAGAATTATCTGCACATTGGTGGTGATATAGGGCATTAACGAGGCGGCGCCGCATCCGAGCATCAAGCCCGTCACGATGACACCGACGAGGAAGCGATCGTGCCACAACTGATAGGGGAAATAAGCCCTGTTGCGAATGGCCAGGAACTGGCGCAGCTGCCGGGCGCGCGCCAGCATGACCAGGCACAGTAGCGTGAACCATCCGATTACCCAGTGTTCACGCCCCTGAATCGACAGTTCCACGTAAGCCAGTAGTGACGCCACGGTTGATACGAAAAGGGTGATGTGCCGACCCAGGCGAAAGCGCTCATATAGAAAAATCACGAGCTCCTGCTGCTGCAGGTGGTGACTGCTAACTGGCGGGCTTTCGGTATCAACCCGCATATCTCACCGATTTCCTGCTGCGGACGCCGCAAAGCGCACTGTGGCGCGCCGTACTCCCGACGGCCCGCTAAACGTAGTGCAAACCACGCCGGCGCGGACCTCTGGTCCGTGCGGCGCGCCACAGCGTCTTTGCGACGTCCTCGGCAATTGCTCCTGCATTGCTCTACTACTGCACATCCATGTGCATATCGCGACGTAAAACGGTGAGATATGCGGGTTAATCGTCAATCCCCTGCGTGGTCTATATTAGTTTACTGGCCCGGCGACAATATATAGGGTCGCCGGGTCAATACGATTATTATATAGTGCCTTTCGAGTGTAACGGACAACGACGGAAATGAGCAATACGCAGGATCATGTACAGTGGTTTCGGGGCGCGGCGCCTTATATAAAGGCGCATCGCAAGAAAACCTTTGTCGTCATGATTTCGGACGAGGTGATTTACTCGGAGCGATTCATCGGCCTGGTGCACGATATCGCGCTGCTCAATCACCTCGGTATCAAGCTGGTTATTCTGCACGGCAGCCGCAGCAGCATCGATTCCCATCTCGCCAGCAATAACCTGGAAGCGCATTATCAGCAGAACATTCGCATTACCGATACCGAATCGCTGCCCTACGTGGTGCAGGCCATCAATGCCGTCAAAACCCACTTCGAGTCGCAACTATCCATGGGTCTGCCGAATACACCGATGTCCGGCTCGGAAATAAGCCTGGCCAGCGGCAATTTTGTAACCGGCATGCCGCTCGGCGTCATCGATGGCGTCGACATGCAACATTCCGGCAAGGTGCGCTATATCAGGCACGAAGCGATAAAGGAATTGCTCGATCTGAACCACGTGGTGCTGTTGTCAAACCTGGGATACTCGCGCACCGGCGAAGTTTTCAATTTACCGACCGAAGAACTGGCCGGGGAAGTCGCACGCGTGCTCAGGGCCGACAAGCTGATTTACATCCATGAAGGCGCGGGCAATGGCGAAAATCAGGCCCCTACCCTGTCGACCGCCGATTGCGAGGCATTGCTACAACAGGCGGACACCAGCGATGACCTGAAAAGCCTGTTACGCCAGGCAATTCTTGCGATTCAGGCGCAGGTCAAACGGGTCCACCTCATCGATCAACAGGTCGACGGCGGTCTGCTGCTGGAACTGTTTACCCGTGATGGTTATGGAACCATGGTCACGAATCTGTTTTACGAAGGCAACAGGCCGGCCAGCATAGAGGATATCGGTGGTATCGTCAGCCTCATAGAACCGCTCGAAAACAGCGGCGTACTGGTGGCCAGGTCACGCGAAAAAATGGAGCTGCAAATCCGTTATTTCCAGGTTATCGAAAAAGACGGCATGATTATCGCCTGTATCGCCTGTATTCCCGATGAAGAAGAAAAGGTTGCCGAAATTGCCTGCCTGGCGGTACACGAGAGCTACCAGCGCGCCGGGTTTGCCAGCCAATTGCTGCAAATCGCGGAAGAACGCGCGCTGCGACAGGGCATGGATCGACTTTATACCCTGACGACTCGCACCTCGCACTGGTTTATCGAACATGGTTTCAATGAAGACCATGACTTCGAGTTACCGGTCGCCAAGCGCTGCAGCTACAACCCCAAACGAGGTTCGAAGATACTCTCGAAGTCACTAAATGCCTTATGATCTGACCAATTACCTGGTAATAGGCGTCTCCTCGCGCGCACTGTTCGACCTCAGCATGGAGAACGAAATCTACGAGAATGAAGGCCTGGAGGCCTATTGCCAGTATCAGCTCGAGCATGAAAACGACGTTCTCAAACCCGGCACCGGCTTCGCCCTGATCGAGGCAATGCTCGCCATCAACAACATCGATCCCGGGGTACGCCGCACCGAGGTCGTCATTATTTCGCGAAATTCCGCAGACACCAGTTTACGTATCTCCAATTCGATCGACGATCACAAGCTCGATATCACGCGCGCCGCCTTCACCGGCGGGGAACCGGTTGCCAAGTACCTGAATGCCTTCGAGGTCGACCTCTTCCTGTCGGCGACCGAGGAGGATGTGCAGGCGGCGGTGGAGTCGGATGTGGCGGCGGGCCTGATCTACGACGGGCCGAGCCGCGATCGACGTGATCCGTTACAACAGATCAGAATTGCCTTCGACGGCGATGCGGTATTGTTTTCCAAGGAGTCGGAAATGATTTACCAGCAACAGGGACTCGAGGCTTTTATCGATCACGAGCAAAAAAACGCCCAGCAGCCGCTACCCGAGGGTCCCTTCGCAAAACTGCTGAAGACGCTGTCGTTCCTGCAATTCGATCTCAACAGCAGCAATCGGCAATCCAGTCCGCCCATCCGGACCGCGCTGGTCACCGCCCGCAACAGCCCCGCGCACGAGCGGGTCATCCGCACCCTGCGCACCTGGAAGGTGCGCATCGATGAAACCTTTTTTCTCGGCGGCGTTCCCAAGCACAAGATCCTGGAGTCTTTCTCGCCGCATATCTTCTTCGACGATCAACATCAACATTGCGAAGGGGCGTCCCGGGTGGTGCCGACCGCGCGCGTGCCGCACAAGGACTAGCCAGGAAACATAAACGGCCTGAGATACAGGCCGTTTATGGTATTGCTTGACTGACGCAAATCAGTGATATGCTGGCTAATCGTCGCGGCGCTGCTTCTCCAGGCGCTCGTGTTTTTCCTGGGCTTCCACGGTCAGGGTCGCGATAGGACGCGCCTCGAGTCGAAACAGGCCGATTTCCTCACCGGTGTCATCGCAATATCCGTAACTGCCATCGGCGACGCGCGACAGCGCCGAATCGATCTTGTTGACCAGTTTGCGGTAGCGGTCGCGGGTACGCAATTCCAGCGCGGCATCGGTTTCCAGCGAAGCTCGATCGTTGATATCCGGCTCCTGCCAGTTTTCTTCCTTGAGATGCGAAATCGTGTTTTCCGATTCCTGCAACAGTTCGGCACGCCAGGACAGTAATTTCTGACGAAAATACTCCAGATGCTCCGGCGACATGTAATCTTCTTTCTGATTGGGCTTATAGCCTTCGGGTAATTCTATTGTCATTGATTCGCGCTCCAGTGATGCCCATAACAATAAAAGGCGGGCAGTATAGGGACGTTTACCGGGTTCATCAAGTCACCATTTGATTTTTTTTCAGCGCGCCGAAAATTGACGCTTAAGGCAGTTATATCGAGTCGCTCGGCAACCATCGCGCGACTCCAACATTGGCAGATTTCTGCTAACCTTAGAGTATCAATCGGCCCCGTCCGAACCCTTGTTTGTTCTTTTGACGGATTAATCATAGACTTGAAGTTAAACACCCTGTTACAAAACCCGGCCCCGATCCTATGTTCCTGATGCGCCTGTTAATATTGCTGGTCATAGTCGCGATCCTCATGTGGCTGTTAAAACGGTTGTTCAGCGGCGACCCCGAACCCGAACAAATCGAATCGGCGCAGGCGGAAAACATGCGCCAATGCAAGTACTGCGGGATTCATGCCCCGGAATCGTCGATTCTGCTGGTAAAGGATGAACCCTACTGTTGCCAGGAACATGCAGACCTTGATCAGTAATCCCCCCGAAGGCTACAGAGCGCGCACCACGAACTGGACATCGGTTCGCCTGGTCAATATTTACCGGCTAGGGCTAGCCTCCATATTTTTCGCTCAGAGTTTCGTCAGCCCGTCACCTCTGCTCAATATCCTGGACCTGGCACTGTACTCCTGGGTGAGTTTTGCCTTTTTGGTACTGTCGCTGGTCTGGATCGTGGCTGCGTCCATCGAGAGGCGCGGTTTCCACAGACAGGTGCACCTGCAGATATACAGTGACACCATCATCATTATCCTGTTGATGCATGCCTGCGGCGGGATATCCAGTGGACTCGGCATGCTGTTGATCATTTCGGTGGCGATTAGCGGCCTGCTAACCGAGCAGGCCCTGGCGATCCTGTTTGCCTCGCTGGCCTCGCTGGGACTGCTCGCGGAGCATATCTATTCGGTGATGAATCTGCCCGTATACTCGGGTAGTTCGACCCAGGTCGGCATTCTCGGCGCCAGCCTGATCGCAACCGCCATCGTCACCAACAAGCTAGTGATGCGCGTGCGCAGCAGCGAACAGTTGATTCAGCAACGCGAACGCGATATCGCGCTGCTGTCGGCGCTGAACCAGGAAATCATCGAGAATATGCAGGCGGGTGTCATCGTCCTGAATCGCAATGACCAGATCCGTCACATCAACCGTGCCGCGCTGGAAATGCTGCACCTGGCCCGCGGCAAATCGCTTTCATTGCAACGCGACTGCCCCAGGCTGCTCTCCGCGCTGGAATCCTGGCGCGAATCGGAGGCGCATGAATTGCCGTTAATGCCTTACACCACCGACAGCGATAATCTGCAGATCAGCTTTCGCAAGCTGCAAAGCGAGGGGCAGCCCAACACGATGATTTTTCTGAACGATATATCGTCGATTCGGGATAGGATGCAACAAGCCAAGCTGGCGTCACTGGGTCATTTGACAGCCAGTATCGCGCATGAAATCCGCAACCCGCTCGGTGCGATTTCCTACGCGGCGGAACTTCTCAACGAGAGCGACAGGTTCGAGGAGGCTGATCAGCGCATGCTCGAAATCATCAACCAGCATACGCTGCGAATCAATCACATCATCGAAGATATCCTCAAGATTTCGCGCGGTAGCGCGACCACAAAAGAACCTATAGAACTGAATAGCTGGCTACCCTTGTTTATCGATGACTTCTGCCAGTCCGGTCTCGCCAGCCCGGAGTCCTTCACCCTTGAAATCGAAGCAGAGCATGCCGAAACTCTGTTCGACGCCGGCCATCTCGGCCAGATTCTGACCAATCTATGCAGCAATGCCCGTGTTCACGGCGATAACGAGAAACCGATATCCATTCGCGTCTTTGTCGACGACACCCACAGCCTGTGCATCGAAGTTGCGGACCAGGGACCGGGGATGAGCCCCAATATCCTGGATCAGATTTTCGAACCCTTTTACACCACCAGTCACCAGGGGTCGGGGCTGGGTCTGTATATCGTGACACAGCTCTGCGAACTCAATAACGCATCTATTTCAGCCAGGATTAATCAGTATAATGGCACCAGTTTCATCATGCGCATGACTTCACCCGCGACGCGACCGGATCTACAGAAAATCCCATGAGCAAGCAACGTGTCCTGATCGTCGACGACGAACCCGATATCCGCGAGTTGCTGGAAATTACGCTGTTGCGGATGGGGCTCGAAACCAGTAGCGCCGAAGACTACAGCCATGCCACACGCCTGCTGCATAACGAATCCTTCGATCTTTGCCTGACCGACATGAAACTTCCCGATGGTGACGGTATCGCATTGGTCGAACATATCCAGCAACATTGTCCAAATACGCCGACGGCGGTAATCACCGCACACGGCAGTATTGACCTCGCCATCAAGGCGATGAAATGCGGCGCTTTCGATTTTGTCTCGAAACCGGTATCGCTGGAAACCTTGCGCAATCTCGTCGACAAGGCTTTGACATTGCCACGGTCGCCGCAGCAGGTCGATGCCGCCAGCAGTGAGAAATACCAGATTATCGGTGATTCCCCGCCCCTGCTGGAATTAAAGAAGGCGATTGCGAAATTTGCACGCAGCCAGGCCCCGGTCTTTATCCGCGGAGCCTCGGGCACCGGCAAGGAACTGGTGGCGCGCCAAATTCACCAGCAAGGCGCGCGCGCGGAGGCCGGGTTCATTGCCGTCAACTGCGGCGCCATTCCCTCGGAATTGATGGAAAGCGAACTGTTTGGGCACCTCAAGGGCAGTTTTACCGGCGCCACCAGTGACAACGAGGGCTTGTTCAAGGCCGCCGATGGCGGCACGCTGTTTCTCGATGAAATCGCCGACTTACCGCTCGCCATGCAGGTCAAGCTGTTACGGGTCATCCAGGAAAAGTCGATCCGTGCCGTCGGTGCGCAGCAAGAACAGGCGATCGACGTGCGTATCATCAGCGCCTCGCATAAAGATCTCGACAGCATGGTTGTCGATGGCAGCTTTCGGCAGGACCTCTACTACCGCGTGAACGTTATCGGCGTCAATGTACCCAGCCTGCTCGATCACGCCGACGATATCCCGCAACTGGTCGATTTCCTGATCGAAAAGCACAATTACCAGAATTCAACCAACACCTCGATCAGCGTAGAGGCGCTCGCTGCGCTGCAGGCCTACTCTTTTCCGGGGAACGTGCGTGAGCTGGAAAATATTCTCGAACGGGCATTGGCATTGTGCGATAACGACAGAATCGAGGTATTCGACCTGCAGCTACCGGAAACCGTATCCAGCAGCGATGAAGACCAGGCCAGCCTGGGTGAAATGACGCGTAACCTCGAAAAAGAGCATATCGCCAGCGCACTGGAAAACAATCGCTGGAATCAATCGGCGACGGCACGCGCGCTCGGCCTGACCCTGCGCCAATTGCGATACCGCATCGACAAACTGAACCTTAAACAGCGCTAATCCCACCCGTTTGCAGGTAAAAAAGTGACAATTGCTGTAAAAATTTGACAATTTTGTCAAGTTTGCACCCTGGAATCACCACCTGGATTTCGCAGGACCTATCTAAGCTATTGTTTTTTAATAATATTAAAATTTGAGCGATGTTGGCACCGGGTTTGCTTGTATAACATTATGAAACGGCATTTGTCGATTTCTGAATCGAACCAAGATTTTTGACAAGAGGAAATACAAATGAAAAAGCAACAAGCAGGTTTTACATTGATCGAACTCATGATCGTTGTCGCGATTATCGGCATCCTGGCCGCAATCGCTATTCCCCAATACGCTGATTACACCCAGCGCACCAAGGTCGCTGGCGGCGTTGCCGGTCTCGCAACTTACAAGACTACTGTATCGCTGTGTATACAGGATATGGGCGTTCCAGACGATTGTAACCATGGTGTTGAAGGCATTCCTGCTACTATCGCTGCGGGTAGCGACGGCGGCACGATCAACTATATCGATTCAGTTACTGTTGCCGCCGGTGTCATCACTGCCGGTACTACTGGCAGAACTTCTGGCGGCGCCCTGATGACGATCATCATGACTCCGGTCTCTGGCGATGGCGCTGCAGCCATACAATGGAACCTGACCGGTAGTGGTTGTTCTACCGCCGGACGCTCAATCAAGTGTGATGGTAACTAGAATTACCTGACACCTGGAGACAGCAAGCGGGCCCTCGCGGCCCGCTTTTTTTTACCGAAATATCTACTGACTGTGAAGTCAGTCACCAATAAACAGTGAAGGATTTAAATCGTCTGCTATAAAGATTTAAACTAACGAGGAAACCCCACGTGAATAAACAACAATCAGGTTTTACTCTCATCGAATTGATGGTCGTGGTAGCCATAATCGGCCTGCTCGCCGCAATCGCAGTTCCGCAGTACTCGGATTACACCCAGCGCACCAAGTTAGCCAGCGCGGTGCAGGCCGCATTGAGCTGGAAAACAGCAATCTCGCTCTGCGCCCAGGACCGCGGCATAATCGCTAACGCAACCTGCGGTATACCCGGCGCCAACGGCATACCCAACGACGTCGGCGCCGATGAACTCAATTACGTCATCGCCGTGACCACGACCGGCAATGCCATTGTTACGGTCACCTCGACGGCCGTGGATGCAAGTAGCAATCCACTCGTTGTGACGCTGACGCCGACATTGGTAGAAGGCACCATCGATTGGGCTCTGGCGGGTAACGGTTGCACCGTCCAGGGCCGTGCCATCGATTGCAGCGGCGACTGAGCGACGCCCCTCGAACGACTTGCAAAGGCGCTTTCGGAAACCACTGTCAGCGCCTGCCTAAAACGCCTCTACAGGCCTGAAATCTTGTTCAGAACCTGATTTAACGGCCTTAGATAAGCTTCTGATTTTAGCGAAATAAATCATAGATTCCTCAACAATCCCGGGAAACTATAATATACTTGATCACTGGGGAAGGAATCAGGATCAATAACTAATACAGACTGCTTATGGCCGCCACCAATATGAATTTGACGGGAATAGCCCGTAAACTGGTTAAGGATAATCATCTGGATCAAGCCACTGCAGCGGAAGCAGTCGAAAACGCAAACAAGGAAAGCATCCAGCTGACCACTTACCTGGTCAAAAACAACATCGTCCCATCCTCGGTCATCGCGATGATTTCATCGCAGGAATTTGGCCTGCCGGTTTTCGACCTGACGGTCATGGATATCGAAATGGGCGCCTTCTCGCTGGTGCCGGAAAAACTGATTGCCAAGCTCAGCGCGATACCGCTGTTCAAGCGCGGCAATAAACTGTTCATCGCGATTTCAAGCCCGACCAATACCCAGGCGCTCGATGAATTCAAGTTTGCGACCGGATTGTCGACCGAAGCGGTACTGGTGCAGGAAGACCAGCTCGCCGAATTCACCGAGAAAGCCGTCAGGACCATGGACACCGGCATGGACGATATGCTCGACGACGATCTCGAAGATCTCGATATCGGCGGCGAGGAAGAAGAACAGGCCGGGCCAACCGCGGCCGACGCCGAAGACGCGCCGGTGGTCAAGTACGTCAACAAGATTCTGCTCGATGCGATCAACAAGGGGGCTTCGGATGTTCATTTCGAACCCTATGAAAAGCGCTACCGGGTACGCTACCGGGTCGACGGCATTCTCTCAGAGGCGGCGTCGCCGCCCCTTTCGATCGCGGCCAAACTGACCGCTCGCGTCAAGGTCATGTCGCGCATGGATATATCCGAGCGCCGGGTACCGCAGGATGGCCGGATAAAACTCAAGCTGTCGAAAAAACGCGCGATCGACTTCCGTGTCAATACCTGCCCCACCCTGTTCGGCGAAAAAGTGGTGTTGCGTATTCTCGACCCGTCCAGCGCCCAGCTGGGAATCGATGCGCTCGGCTATGAGCCCGAGCAAAAGAAGCTTTACATGGATGCGCTGGCCAATCCCTACGGTATGATCCTGGTCACCGGCCCGACCGGTAGCGGTAAGACGGTATCCCTGTATACCGGCCTCAACATCCTCAACCTTCCCGAAACCAACATCTCGACGGCGGAGGATCCTTGCGAAATCAATCTCGAGGGCATTAACCAGGTCAACGTCAACGACAAGGTCGGGCTGACCTTCGCCGAGGCCCTGAAAGCCTTCCTGCGCCAGGATCCCGACATCATCATGGTCGGTGAGATTCGTGACCTCGAAACCGCCAGTATCGCCATCAAGGCCGCGCAAACCGGCCACCTGGTGCTGTCCACGCTGCACACCAACGATGCCCCGCAGACGCTCACCCGCTTGTTGAACATGGGCGTGCCGGCGTTCAACATCGCCACCTCGGTGACGCTCATCATCGCGCAGCGCCTCGGGCGACGCCTGTGCGGTGAATGCAAGGCGGTTGACGACCTTCCCGACGAGGTGTTGCTGAAGGAAGGCTTTACCAAGGAAGATATCGCAGCGGAGGGCTTCAAGATTTACAAGGGCATCGGCTGCGACAAGTGCACTAACGGCTACAAGGGTCGCGTCGGCATCTACCAGGTCATGGGGATTTCAGAGGAAATGACGCGCCTCATCATGGGTGGCGCCAATTCGATCGATATCGCCGACCGGGCGCGCGAGGAAGGTATCGACGATCTGCGTCGATCGGCGCTGAAGAAAACAATGCAGGGCCTCATCAGCCTTGAAGAAGCAAACCGGATCACCAAGGACTAAGCCATGGCAGCGAAAGCAGCAACAGCAGAAAAGGTCGAAGTCAGATACGAGGGGACCAACCGCGGCGGCACCAAGGTCAAGGGTGAAATTTTCGCGCTCAGCGATACCCTCGCCAAGAACGAACTGCGCAAACAGGGTATAAATCCGCTCAAGGTCAAGAAAAAACCGAAAGCCCTGTTTGGTGGGGCGGCGAAGCCGGTACCCGCCGATATCGCCATATTCGCACGCCAGATCGCAACCATGATGCAGGCCGGCGTACCGCTGGTGCAGTCCTTTGAAATCATCGGTCAGGGTCACGACAAAGCCTCCATGCAAAAATTGATCATGGGCATCAAGTCCGAGGTCGAGGGTGGCGTATCACTGGCCGAGGCGCTGGCCAAGTATCCGCTGTACTTCGACCAACTGTTTGTCAACCTGGTCAACGCCGGCGAGCAATCGGGTGCGCTGGAAACCATGCTCGACAAGCTGGCTACCTACAAGGAAAAGACCGAGGCATTGAAGGCCAAGGTGAAGAAGGCCCTGTTTTACCCGATCGCGGTATTGGTCGTCGCGTTTATCGTCACCTGCATCCTGCTGGTGTTCGTGGTGCCTCAATTCGAAGAACTTTTTGATTCCTTCGGCGCCGACCTGC
>Ga0164320_10000408_pt1 | contig 13834 bp, 13 predicted proteins | sample GuaBasSediGuay11_FD_113736 | JGI IMG/M metagenome (GOLD analysis project Ga0164320, IMG submission 113736) | Subseafloor sediment microbial communities from Guaymas Basin, Gulf of California, Mexico - Guay11, Core 4567-28, 0-3 cm | ecosystem: Environmental > Aquatic > Marine > Hydrothermal...
ACCCCGGCCGAACAGGCGGATTCCCTTGCGACACAGAGGCTTTCTGGGCTCCGGGGGCGGGACTTGAACCCGCGACACGCGGATTAACAGTCCGCTGCTCTGCCAACTGAGCTACCCCGGAAGGAGTTCAACCACTGGTGAACGGCGCGGAGGATACCAGCGCACAGGGTCAACTCCCCTCCCCCGTGTAGTCCGCTGGTGTGTGCGAGAATCGGTCGATGAAGTTCAGACTTGGTCTCATCATCGGCCTCGCTGTCGGGTTCCTCCTCGGAGCCAGGGCTGGCCGCGAGCGATACGAGCAGATCGTCACGGCTTACAAATCGGTGCGATCGAACGAACAGGTTCGAGAAGCAACCGAACTCGCCGAGCGCTCGACACGCGGTACACGTACAGCGGCAGGGAGAGGCATGGTTTCGGTCGCGGAGACCGTCAGGGCGAAGTCCGCTCGCTGATCAGCCGTTCTCGAGATAGCCGTCGAGCTGTCTTGCGCGAGCCGGTTGCCTGAGTTTCGCAAGAGCCTTGTTCTCGATCTGACGGATCCGCTCACGGGTGACGTTGAAGAAGTTCCCCACCTCTTCGAGCGTACGCACGCGGCCGTCATCGAGACCAAAACGCATGATGAGCACGTCGCGCTCACGATCGTTCAACGCCTCGAGAGCGAGGGACAGATATTCCTGGAGCAGCCTGAATGCAGCCTCCTCAACAGGCACATCAGCGCCAAGGTCCGGCACGACGTCACCGATCGTTGCGTCGTCCTGATCCCCGATCGGCGTCTCGAGGGAGAGAGGATCGAGGGCGATCCTACGTAACTCTGTCACCTTGCCCGACTCGATATCGAGCTCCGACGCGATCTCTTCAATGGTCGGCTCACGACCAAGATCCTGATGAAGCAGTCGCTGGACCATCGCAAGCTTGTTGATCGTCTCAACCATGTGGACGGGCACCCTGATCGTGCGTGCCTGGTCAGCAAGTGCCCTGGTCACGGCCTGACGGATCCACCAGGTGGCATAGGTCGAAAACTTGAAACCTTTGCGGTAGTCGAACTTCTCGACTGCCCGAATGAGTCCGAGGTTCCCCTCCTGGATCAGATCGAGCAGGCCCATCCCACGCCCGACGTACTTCTTTGCGATCGAAACCACGAGGCGCAGGTTCGACTCGACGAGTCGTTTCCTGGATCGGTCTGCGTGGCGTGCCTGCCGCTCGAGGATGATCCGCTCGGCGGGCGCGTACGTGATCTTCGAATCGAGGCGCTCCTCGGCCTTGATGCCTGCCTCGACCTGCATGGAGAGCTCAACCTCCTGCTGCGTCGTAAGGAGCGGGTAGCGGCCGATCTCCTGGAGATACATCCGAACAGGGTCAGATACGTGAACAAGCTCATCGCTGCTCATGGCCGTGTCGAACAACGCGTCCTCTGATTCCTCGCGCACGTCCATGCCGGCTTCCATGAGCTTCAGCGTCACCAGCTCGAAGGAGTCCGATGGGGCATCGGCATCCTCGAGTTCCTGCTGGATCTCGCCGACCATGATGAAGCCTCGCTGACGACAGCGGTGACTCAGAAGTTCGATCACCTCCGCGACCACGTCACTCACTCGATGTCTCGTTTCACTCGCTTCTCCTGCTCCAACGCTACCAAACGCTGAAGCATTTCCGAATACCCCTGTTCATCGGCGTCCCGATCCACCGTCTGGAGGGTTCTCGTGATGCTGGCGATCTCTGCATCCAGACCTGCGATATCGAGCTTGTCGACGAGCTCAATCGGGTCCGCAACCGGACGCATGTCAAGAGCCAGGGCCCTGAGCAGTTCAGCCTCGGGAGAATCGTCAGAACCGATGGCAGCCCCGAGGTCGGGGGTTGCGCCAGGATCGAGTCCGTCGAGCAGCGCCTCCACCGTCGGGAAGGCCGCGACCGTCTGAGGATCCCGGAACAACGATGCGCTGATGTTGAGAGAGTCAAGACGTTCATCGTTCGCAAGCATCGCCCGAAGGAGCTCGAGCTCGACCTTGTAGGAAGCCGCGTGCTCGACCGGCGCAACAACCTCGGAGGGTTCCTCTCCGCCATTCCGCTTCGAGCTCGACTTTCGCCTTGCCTCGGTGATCGCCTGCTCGATGAAACGGGCCTCGACACCGGTCTTGCGCGACACACCGTTGACGTATTCGTGGCGTGTGATGGCGTCGGGATGAAGTGCGATCACAGATGCGGCCGATTTGACAGCCCTCGCTCTCGCCTCTGGTTCGTCCAGGTCGAACTTCGCAAGCTCAGCATCGATACGAACCTGCAGCAGCGGAAGCGACGCTGCCACGGCCGATGCAAGCGAATCGATGCCTCCTGCAGCAACGACGTCTGCCGGGTCCTTGCCCTCGGGGAGAACAGCCACGCGTAGATCGAGGTCACCCGGCACCGACCGCTCGAAGCCTCGCAGTGCAGCACCTGCACCGGCTTCATCCGCATCGAAGGCGAGGACGACTCGCTCGGAGAACCGTCGGAGAAGGTCGAGATGGGCCTCTCCAAGAGCGGTACCACAGGTCGCCACGGCAATCGGCATGTCGGCGCGGTGCATGGCGATGACATCTGTGTATCCCTCAACCACGACCGATGTGTCCCTGCGCACGATGTCTGACTTCGCCCAGTTGAGTCCGTACAACAGCTTGGACTTGTGATAGATGGCTGTCTCCGGGGTGTTGAGATACTTCGGCCCATCGCCATCGAGCACGCGGGCGCCGAATCCTACGGCGTCGCCACGCAGATCGAAGATCGGGAACATCACCCGATCGCGGAACCGGTCGACGACACCGCCTCGGCTCGTCGCGCTTGCGAGACCCGCTTTCACCATCGTGACGTCGCGGATGCCCCGATCGCGAAGGTGCTTGACGAGCTCCTCCCAGACATCGGGTGAGTATCCGAGTGAGAACCGGTCCACCACTTCACCGTCATATCCACGAGAGCGCAGATAGCTCCGGGCCGATCCCGCGTCAGGCGCCGACTTGAGCCTGTGTGTGTAGAAATCAACGGCTATCGACATCGCTCCGACGAGGCGCTCGCGCTGTCCTCGTCGTTTCGCTGCCTCGGGGTCGACGGTCAAAGTCACGCCTGCACGTCTTGCAAGCAGCTCGACCGCACCGGCGAAGTCGACGGAATGGGTCTCTTGAATCCAGCGGAAGACATCCCCGCTCTTCCCACAGCCAAAGCAGTGGTACAGGCCCCTTGCACCGTCGATCGAGAGCGAGGGTGTCTTCTCCGAGTGGAATGGGCACACTGCCATGGTGGAACGCCCCGAGCGCTTCACCTTCGTTACCTCAGCAGCGAGCTCGACGAGGTCGGTCCTCTCGCGAACGGCGTCGATGTCATCCCTTGAGTAGGCCACGATGCGAGATTACTTGATGTACAGGCTCGAGACTCCAGCCATCCACACGGGACGGACCCGAGCCTCGAAGTTGGTTGACATGACAACAGCGATTCGGCTTCGGCACTGTGCGTAGCTTCGAGTCTCTTCGAGCAGCTCACCAAGATGTTCCGACGATCGAGCTCGGACGGTGGGGAGGAGGTCGAACTCGCCTGTCATCGAGAATCAACTCTGGATGTGGGGAATCGTCCGGGAGCTAATGCGGGAGGCGGTCAGTGAGGTAGGCCACGATGTTTTCGATGGGGATGCGGTCCTGGTCCATCGTGTCACGGTCACGAACGGTCACCTGGCTGTCCTGCAGTGAATCGAAGTCGACCGTCACGCAATACGGTGTCCCGATCTCGTCCTGTCTGCGATACCGCCGACCAATGGACTGGGTGACGTCCACCTCGATCTGCCAACTCTCGCGTAGTCGCGACGCAACCTTCTGCGTCGTCTCGACAAGATCTGGCTTCTTCGAGAGCGGAAGCACCGCAACCTTGATCGGTGCAAGCCTGGGATCGAGCTTGAGAACCGCCCGGGTCTCACCTCGAACCTCTTCCTCCGTGTATGCATCGATGAGGAACGCAAAGGTGGTCCTCGTGGCCCCTCCCGAAGGCTCGATCACGTACGGTACGAACCGTTCGTCTGCCTCCTGATCGAAGTATGTGAGATCCTCGCCGGAACGCTCGATGTGGGCCTTGAGGTCGAAGTCGGTCCGGTTGGCGATGCCCTCGAGTTCGTCCCACCCCCAAGGGAAGAGATACTCCACGTCGTAGGTACCTGCGGCATAGTGAGCCAACTCGTCGGTCTCATGCTCACGGAGCCTGAGATTCTCAGGGGTCATACCGAGTTCGATGTACCACTGCTGGCGGATTTCGACCCACTCCTGGAACTTCTCCTCGGCATCGTCCGGATGACAGAAATACTCCATCTCCATCTGATCGAACTCGCGCGTCCTGAAGACGAATTGGCCCGGCGTTATCTCGTTTCGGAAAGCCTTGCCGATCTGAGCGATGCCGAACGGCAATTTCATCCTTGCTGTGCGGCGAACATTCTCGAAGTTCGTGAAGATCCCCTGGGCAGTCTCGGGGCGCAGGTACACGACATTGCCCTCGGACTCGACTGGTCCCATGTGTGTCTTGAACATGAGGTTGAACTCTTTCGGTTCCGTGAAAGTACCCGAGCTGCCGCATGTCGGACACTTGTTCGGGTCGTCGAGCTTGTCCAATCGGTGACGGCTGTTGCAGTTCGTGCATTCGACCAGAGGGTCCGAGAACGATTCGAGATGACCGCTTGCGATCCACACGTCTGTGGACTGGAGGATCGCCGAGTCGAGGCCAACCACATCGTCACGCATCCGAACCATCGAACGCCACCACTGATCCTTGACGTTGCGAAGCAACTCCGTGCCCAACGGCCCGTAGTCATAGGCCGAGCGCAGACCCCCATAGATCTCGGACGACTGGAAGACGAACCCGCGTTTCTTCGCAAGGTTGACGATGGTGTCGAAATCGGCTGGCATCACGGGATCCTGGTGGTCGAGAGCTCTTCGAGTGCCCGGATGCTACCCGGCCGAGCCACTGAACGATTCATCGATGGCACCGCCGAAGCGCCGATCCCTTTCCTGATACTCCGCAATGCATCTTGCGAGTTCCTCCCTGTCGAAATCGGGCCACAGGACGGGTGTGAACACGTACTCACTGTATGCGGCCTCCCAGAGCAGGAAGTTCGACGTGCGTTGCTCGCCGCTGGTTCGGATGATGAGCTCCGGAACCGGCATTTCGGGAAGGTACAGGTGGTCGCTCACCGTGTCTTCATCGATCTCATTGGGCCGCAACTCCCCAGCAAGCAGATCAGCAGCAACACGCCTGATCGCATCGACGATCTCGACCCTGCCGCCATAGTTGAATGCAAAGACCATCGTCATCGTCGTGTTCTCGGCGGTGAGCTCCTCTGCCGATCGGATCTGATCACGAAGCACCTGTGGCACTCTCTCGTCGTCGACATCTCCCATGAAGAGCACTCTGACACCGAGTTCGTTGAGCTCGTCGCGGCGTCGTTCCAACAGATCAACGTTGAACTGCATGAGAAACGACACCTCGAAGTCGTCGCGGTTCCAATTCTCCGTTGAGAAGGTGTACACCGTGAGCCACTCGACTCCGAGTTCGAGGGCGCCGTGCACGACATCGAAGAGTGCTGGTTCACCTGCGGCATGGCCCTGGGTGCGGTGGAGGCCTCTTGCGTTTGCCCACCGGCCGTTGCCGTCCATGATGATGCCGACGTGGCGGGGAATCGCGTCGCGGTCGACATCGACGCTGATCTTGTCAGCCATCGAGCATCACCAGGCTCTTGAGCTCACGTTCGAGGTGATGCTCCATGAAACGCCTCGTCACGCCGAGCGCTTCGCTCGACATCGACGGGTTCGTGTCTGGCAACGCTGTGAGGTCGGCCGCAGCCACAGCAGCGAGATGAGGGACAAGTCCATCTCGCAACGAATATGCCCCCGGGGTCCTACAAGACTCGCAAAGCGACCCACCTGCGGCGAAGCTGAACCGTTTGAGCCCTTCACTCTTGCCGCAACCGGCACAAGATTCGAACGACGGCGCAACCCCGATGATGTCTGCGGCCTTCAAGAGGAACGACGTCACCAGGTCGGGATGGGGCTCGCGGTGGTCGAGCACTGTGAGCCCCCGTTGGAGGAGGAGGAACATTCTCATCGACGGTTCGCCTTCCTGCACTACAGCGTCGACGACTTCGAGCATGGTCGACGCCGCGAGAACCCGATCGAGATGGTTCCGCAGTTCACCGAAAGCGTTGATCGTCGACACCTGGGTGATCGTGTCGAGGTTCTTGCCCTCGTACAGAACGAGATCGACGTGGGTGAACGGTTCGAGCCTGCCGCCGAAGCGGCTCTTCGTCTTCCGCACACCCTTGGCGACCGTACGGAGCTTGCCGTGATTCGGGCTGACAAGCACGACAATGCGATGCGACTCCCCGAATGGGTAGCCACGCAGCACGATGCCCTGATCATTTCGGATTGCCAACGAGTGCCTTGAATCGCGAACTCGCAGAGTAACGCCGCTCGAGCCAGGTACTACGCATTACGTGGTTCGGCCGACGAGTATCGTCGGCATATGCCTTCGGACCTCTCCGCCGACCAGATCCACTCCTTCCTCGGAGAGCATCGCTCGTGGACCACTGATGGCGAGTCGATCACGAGGACGTTCGTGTTCAGAGACTTCAATGAGGCTCTGGGTTTCGTGGTCAGAATCGGTGCAGCGTCAGAGGTTGCTGACCATCACCCCGACATCAACATCAGGTGGAACAAGGTGACCTGTGTCCTCTCCACGCACTCAGAGGGTGCGCTGACGAGCAAGGACCTCGAACTGGCCGCGACGTTTGACCAGATCGCCGGCTGAAGGCGGCGAGCCCGGCACGCGAAGAACCACAGCAAGACACGAGCCCCGCAACGCTCGCGGGCTCGCACTCCCCCCTAGCTCGAAGACTCGCTTGTCCCCCCTGAAGGGAGGACTTCCTACTTAGAACCCCAGCCGATCGAGCAGTTCGTTCTTGCGCTGCCAGTCCTTCTCGACCTTGACGTTGAGCTCGAGGAAGACCTTGGTGCCGAAGAGCTTCTCGAGGTCGACCCGCGCTTCGGTTCCGACATCTCGCACGAGACTGCCACCCTTGCCGATGGCCATGCCTTTCTGGGAGTCACGTTCGACAATTGCAGTGGCGTCGATACGCATGACGCCGTTTTCGAGGGTCTCGAGTTCGTTGATCACGACGGCGAGCGAATGGGGAAGCTCATCGCGAAGGCGTGAGAGGTACTTCTCCCTTATCAATTCAGCTGCGAACAATTCATCCGGTTGATCAGACTTCGCATCTGGTGGAAAGAAGAACGGACCAGGATTCAACAGTTCGACGAGCTCACCGATGAGCGGCTCCATGCCGTCGGCCCTCTTTGCGGAGATCGGGACGTAGGCTTCGAAATCCCACTCCCCTGCTTCACCGAGCTGTCCGAGGACCTCGGCCTTCCCGGCAATGTCAACCTTGTTCACCGCAACGATCACAGGAACCCCTGCTTGCTGCAGTCGCTCTGCTATCAACCGATCGCCCCGCCCGATCCGCTTGGTGGCGTCGAGCACAAAGAGAGCTACATCCGCTTCGGCCAGCGAGCCATACACGAGTGTGTTCAACCTCTCCCCGAGCGCGTTCCGAGGTTTGTGAATGCCCGGCGTGTCAACGAGAACGAGCTGCGTGTTGAGCTCCGACAGCGTCACGATCCCCCTGATCGTATTCCGGGTGGTCTGTGGCCGCCTCGAAATGATCGCGACCTTCTCCCCGACCAACGAGTTCACGAGGGTGGACTTTCCAACATTCGGTCTGCCAACGATCGAGATGAACCCCGAACGCGTTTCGAAGTGACTCACACCCGGGTCACCCTCACCCGAGCTACGCGTCTCCCCTGAACAGAATCGGCCGTGAATACGAGACCGTCGAGGTCGAAAGCCTCGCCCTCTTCGGGAACTCGTCCGGCGAGCTCAAGCACCAACCCTCCAACCGTGTCCCATTCATCGGAGGGGAGCTCGATTCCGACGACCTCGGCAAGATCATCGACATCAAGGCGTGCATCAACAAGCCAGGTACCGTCGACCTCGACGATCATCGGCTCCTCCTCGTCGTACTCATCCACGATCTCTCCGACGAGCTCCTCGATGAGGTCCTCGATGGTCACGAGGCCTGCTGTGCCTCCGAACTCGTCGATGACGATCGCCATGTGCTGCTGGTTCGCCTGCATCTCTCGCAGAAGTTCCGAGATCGGTTTCGTCTCCGGAACGAAGTAGGCGTCGTGGGAGATCGATTGAATGGGGCGTACCGGCGATTCCTGGTCGAACATTTCAAGCAGATCGCGCGCATAGATGACCCCGACAACGTGGTCGACACTCTCACCCGTGACCGGCACACGAGATCGGCCGCTCGACAGCACGATGTCAACCGCGTCGTCTGTGGAAGCTGCGCCGTCGATAGTGATCATGTCCGTTCGTGGCACCATCACCTCTCGCACGATCGTGTCGGTGAACTCGAGTACCGACAGGATCAGTTCACGTTCCTCCGCATCCGAAGGATCAGATTCGCCAGAATCGTCGTCCTCGTCAGGGTCTGCGATCAGGTCGCCAGCCGCTGCACCGATGGCAATCGCGACCGAAAGCGCAGATGCAATGCGATAGGCCAACGACCCGGGACGATTTCTGCCCAACCATCGAGGCACGACATCGACGACGAGCAGGAGACCGATCGTCATGACAAGCAGTGCGATTCCGAGTTCAACACCACCGAGCATGTCCGTCAAAGCCCACGTCATGGGTATCACGGCAAGGACGATGAGAGCCGTAATCGTCGTTCCGAGCGCGGGCTGGATCTCGGATCGATCCAGGAGCAATCGTGTCACGGTCTCGGCACCTGAAGCATTCACACGAGCATCTCTGAGGGCGTCGGCTCGAGGCGTGCGTATCAGGCTCGCCCCCCCTGCTCGCAACATGGCGGCAACAGTGATGAAGACGAACGCGGCAATCCAACCGACGATGATCATCGTCGATCCAATCCGATCGCAGCCAGGTGCTCAGCTTCTCTTGTTTCCATTGCCTCGGCTTCTGTTGCAGTTTGGTGATCCCACCCCAGAATATGCAAAACGCCATGCACGACCATCAGATGGAGTTCGCCTTGGAACGATACCTCGAACTCGTCCGCGTGAGCCTCGACCACGTCGGTGCATATGAAGACATCGCCGAGTTCAAGCGGTGGCCCGGTCACGTCGCGAACGGGCGGGCGGCCTGGAGCGGCATCTTCGATCGGGAAGGACAACACGTCCGTTGGTCCTTTCCTACCCATGTGATGAGCGTTCAATTGCGCCATCGCATGCTCATCGATGAATGCGATCGACAGCACGGAATCACCATCTACAGATTCGCGTTCGAGAATCGAGGCTGCGAATCCCGCGAGCTCGCTCTCGTTGATGTCGGAACGGCTTGCTGCCGAGACGTCAACGTTCATGACCCCTCTGGTGGTGGCGGTTCGGGGAAATCCGGGTATTCGACCCTTGCGTGGTAGTACGCAGAGAGCGCGGCGACTACCTCTCGCTTGATCGTCGTCAACTCACCGAATGTGAGTGACGATTCGTCGAACTGACCATCATCGAGCTTCTCTGCAACGATTGTATCAACGAGCTTCGACAGGCCTTCCTCTGTCGGTTGTTCGCCCTGGGCATAGGCTCTCGCTGCTGCCTCGGTCGCGTCTGCGATCATCACGATCGCCATCTCCTTGCGGGTCGGCTTCTCGCCATGATGCCGAAAGATCTCGGAATCTGTGTCTGGATCCTCCGTGAGGGCCTTGTGATAGAAGTAGCGCATCAGGCTGGTCCCGTGGTGCATCCGAATACCGTTGGAGACCTCCTCAGGGATGCGGAACTGACCCGCGAGAGATAGTCCCTCCGTTACGTGGGATCGGATGATCTCGGCCGACTCCTCGGGTGGGAGATCATCATGCGGGTTGTACCCGAGCTGGTTCTCAACGAAGTACTGCGGATGCTCGGTCTTCCCGAGATCGTGATACCACGCAGCCGCCTGTGCAAGCAGTGGGTCCGCATCGATCGACCGCGCAGCCCTGCCGGCGATCGAACCGACGAGCATCGAGTGATTGAAGGTCCCAGGTGCCTTCTCCTCGAGGAGCTGGAGGGCGGGATGGTTGCGGTCGAGAAGATCGAGGAGCGACAACGATGTCGTGATCCCGAAGGCGCTCTCAAAGAACGAGACAAGCCCCTGGCCGATGAACCCACCGATCGCTGCGCCAACGATGGCCCAGGCCGCAGCTTGCAGAGCAACGGCCCCGGTGTGATCCGCATTGAAGACGTACTCGAGGCCGGCAGCAACAGGCGCTGCAACTGCGGCGGATCCGAGGATAGACAAACGAAGCTGCGATCTTGTCGAAACACTGGATACGAACGCCAGGGGAATGACCGCGGCGATGCCTGCATAGACAGTGAACGCGATGTCGCCTGTCGAAATCGCCGTGAAACCGGCAAGCGGGATCGCAAGGAGCAACGCTGTGCGCTGATCGAAGAGGATCGCAGTCATGACACCGATGGCGACCGCAGGGATGATGTAGCCGATCGCGTGATCCGAACCGGACACGATCTCGGGGATACGGGATGCAGCGGCGCTGAGAGCCACGATGATCCCCATGAGCGCAACACGACGTGGTCGGTCGAGATCCTTTGGCGTGACGCTCGCAAGAAGGAAGACGAGGATGAGGATGAGGATGATCCCAAGGACTATCAAGGCGGGCAGAGGCACGACAGTCGTGACTTCTGGTTGGAACAACTCGAGCTCCACGATCGCAGCGATCTGGACAGAGGTGAGCAACTCACCGTTGGAAGCGATGCGATCACCAAGACGATACGTGGTCGTCTGATCCGGAACTCCGTCACGGGCGGCCTGTTGCTGGATCTCCCACGCTGGCTCGTCCACCGACTCGTTCTGCGCAAGCCGCCTTGCAACCAGCCCCCCCATTGCTTCCCTGGTCTCGTCAAGATCCGCTGTCGGGAGTCCGGCGATCGAGATCGGTGGAATCGTGAGTAGGTTCCGGTACTTCGCAACGACATCGTCCAGATCGCCCTGGTTCCGAATCCCCGCTGCGAGTTCCTCTCTCGCCCACTCGATGCTTGTGGTCTGCATCTCGGGGATCACCGACGCCTCCCCTTCAAGGACCCGGTCCAGATCCTTCTCGTGGAGGTCGACGAACAGGGTGACCGTCAGCACATCGAGCACAGGATGGGCCGCAAGCAGATCCTCGATCTGCAGCTCTCTGTCGATGCGTGGCAGTGTGGTCGTCGTGGTATCCGGTCGGGTCGTTGTGGTTGTCGATGTGGATGACGTTGACGAGGCTCCGACCAGGTACATGAACACATTGATGCTTGCGTCCACGTCCACTTCAATACCCGGCCTGGGCGTTTGTGTTGCGACCGTACGATCGAGCGCTTCGTCGGGCGGTTCGAGATATCCGGCTACGACGACCGATAGGCTCTCGCCGGAAGCTTCGGCTTCGGCATCGGCTTCGCTCATTCCGATCAGGTTCGGCACCGTCGCGGTCTCCACCACAGCTGGGGGACCAAGCGCACCGTCTTCCAGCTCGGTGTAGAACACGTTGATCGCGTTGAATACACCTGTGGCTATCGCTGGATCCTGGGTGAAAGGCGCGGGAACATTGTTTGCCGCAGTGTTCCGAGCGGCTTCGGTCTTGTCCCTGTCAAGGATCGCAGACGTCGTGCGGTTCGCATCGAAATCCTTGGGAGAAGGCTCGCCGACGGTGAGGCGCGGGTCGAGGTCGGGCACGTTCTCGTAGCCGATGCCGAGGATCATCGACACAGCGAGAATCGTGACAACGAGGATCCCGATGTTCACGAGCCGCTTCTTGTTGAGTACCCAAGCACTCACGAGCGATCCCTGTGGTCAGCCTCGTATCGGGCGTAGGCCTGGACGATCGCAGCAACGATGCGGTGCCTCACAACATCGTCTCCCGTGAGTTCCACGAATCCCGCACCATCGACGCCGTGGAGAACGCTCCGGATCACTTTGAGGCCGGATGGACGCCCATCGCCAAGGTCCATTTGGGTCACGTCACCGGTGATCACCATCTTGGAATTGAATCCGAGTCTGGTGAGGAACATCTTCATCTGCTCGGGCGTCGTGTTCTGGGCCTCATCGAGCACTACGAATGCGTCATTGAGTGTGCGCCCGCGCATGTATGCGAGCGGTGCTATCTCTATCGTTCCCTGATCCATGAGCCTGCCGGTCTGTTCTGGGCCGAGCATCTCGTAGAGGGCGTCGTACAGAGGTCTGAGATACGGATCGACCTTCGCAGCGAGGTCACCGGGAAGAAACCCAAGCCGCTCCCCTGCCTCAACGGCGGGCCTGGAGAGAATGATGCGTCGTACGCCACCCGTCAGGAGTGTCTCGACCGCAGCCGCCATCGCAAGATAGGTCTTACCTGTACCGGCGGGTCCGATACCGAATACGAGCGTGTGCTCCCTGATCGCATCGAGATATCCCTTCTGGCCGAGTGTCTTCGGCCGGACGATCTTGCCTCTACCGACCGAGATCGAGTGTGTGAAGACATCGGACGGCTTCGGTACGTCGGATCTCACCATATCGATCACACGATCGACTCTGTCTGCGTCGAGCGACTGGCCCTCCTGGACGAGGACAAGCAACTCGTCCAACACCGTGTGGGCGAGTCCGATTTCGCGTTCATCACCGGTGATGTCGATCTCGTTGCCTCTGGCCACGAGGCGGGCTTTCGGAAACGCATTCTCGACGCGACGAAGATGCACGTCCCTCGTGCCCAACAGTTCAACCATCAGGTGATTGGAAGGAACGCGCACCCGTGCTTCAGTATCGGGGGGATAGGTCAATGCCTAGCTCCTCGTGGTCCTGGCGACTCCGGCATCTGGATAGCGCAAATGGAATGACGCGAGTATATCCCTGAACCCTATGTACCCAAGGGTTCGTCTGTGGATCGGATCTCAGGGAGAATTGTCCTCGTGGCTGAGCTTCGCGACGAGATCGACATCGGCAACATCGAGCATCATTGCAAGCATCGCGACATCTGATGCGCGGATGGTGAGGACCCGCCCGTTGAAGTCCTGCCGCTGAATCTGGATGCGCTGCAGGAACCGTTCGATGATCGCGGAGGTCTTGGCGTCAAGGGCATCAACTCGCCGAAGATCGATCGAGACGCTTCCGTCCGGTATCGATGACAGCTCGTATGAGTCCTCCACGGGGAGCAACTGGCTCACAGGCACCTCGTAATGGCCCGCAAGACGTTTCAGCCTGGGGAGCGAGAGGCTGCGCTCGCCACGTTCGTATGCCCCGAGGACCGCTGCCTTGAACTCACCGTCAGTTGTGCGGTGCACATCCTGGAGTGACATGCCGCGTTGAAGCCTGATCGTTCTGAGTCGTTCGCCGACTCTGACGCTGTACCCCATAACTCCCTCCTCACATGCGGTGCATGGTCACTACACAATACTGCACCGCTGCCCAGAGTGGCAAGGAGTATGACAGGAATACAGCAAAATCCGGAGACCGAGAACCGCCATCCGAAATCCGGATTCGGAAGCGAGCCCCGCGAGCAATCCCCCCTCATCGCCGAAACAGGCCTCGCTTCTTCTGGGCTGGCCGTTCGCCTTGAATGTCTGCGTACGACCGCAGCGCATCCTCGGCCTCTTCCCCAAGTTCTGTAGGCACTCGAACCTCGACATGCACCAGAAGGTCACCCCTTCCTCTGCGCTGCAACCGTGGGACACCTCTCTTCCCGATGCGGTACACGGTTTCGGGTTGGGTGCCCGCAGGGACCTCCAGGTATTCGGTATCGCCTTCGAGCAGAGGGACTTCGATG
>Ga0164320_10000409_pt1 | contig 13831 bp, 13 predicted proteins | sample GuaBasSediGuay11_FD_113736 | JGI IMG/M metagenome (GOLD analysis project Ga0164320, IMG submission 113736) | Subseafloor sediment microbial communities from Guaymas Basin, Gulf of California, Mexico - Guay11, Core 4567-28, 0-3 cm | ecosystem: Environmental > Aquatic > Marine > Hydrothermal...
CGCCACCGTCAGTGGGCGAGCGCGTAGCCCGGCTCCTCGATGACACTCCACGGCAGGCCGTAGCGGTTCATGTCGGCCATGAACGGGTCGGGGTCGAGCTGTTCGATGTTCCACACCCCGGGTTTCATCCACTTGCCCTCGAGCATCATCTTGGCGCCGATCATCGCCGGCACGCCGGTGGTGTAGGAGATCGCCTGCGAGCCCACCTCGCGGTAACACGCCTGATGATCGCAAGTGTTGTACAGGTAGACGTTGCGCGGTTGGCCGTCCTTGACGCCGTGGACCAGGCAGCCGATGCAGGTCTGGCCCGTGGTGCACGGGCCGAGGCTGGCCGGGTCGGGCAGCAGGGTCTTCAGAAACTGGATCGGGACGATCGGCCGGCCCTCGTACAGCACCGGTTCGATGCCGGTCATGCCGACGTTGCCCAGCACTTCGAGATGCTTGAGGTAATTGTCGGAAAAGCTCATCCAGAATTGCGCCCGTTCGAGGCTCGGGTAGTGCCTGCTCAGCGACTCCAGCTCCTCGTGGTACATGCGGTAGATGTCGTAGGTGCCGACGGCCTCCGGGCAGGTGAACGACTGGCTGAGCGACATCGGCGGCGTGGTGATGAAGTCGCCGTCCTGCCAGTGACGGCACTCGGCGGTCACCTCACGGATATTGATCTCCGGGTTGAAGTTGGTGGCGAACGGGTAGCCGTGATCGCCGCCATTGACGTCGATGATGTCCAGGGTGTGGATTTCGTCGAAGTAGTGCTTGGCGATGTAGGCGGTGAAGACGTTGGTCGCGCCCGGATCGAAGCCGGAGCCGAGCAGCGCCATCAGCCCGGCCTTCTGGAACCGCTCCTGGTAGGCCCACTGCCACTTGTACTCGAACTTCGCGGTATCGAGCGGCTCGTAGTTGGCGGTGTCGAGATAGTGCACGCCGGCCTCGAGGCAGGCATCCATGATGGTCAGGTCCTGGTACGGCAGCGCGACGTTGATCACCAGCTCGGGCCGAACCCGCTCCAGCAGTGCGACCAGCTCCGGCACGTTGTCGGCATCGACCCGGGCGATCTCGATAGGCCGCCCGATCTGCCCGGCGATCTTTTTGCACTTGGCCTCGGTGCGGCTCGCCAGCACGATTTCGGAAAAGACCTCCGGCACCTGGGCGCACTTGTGGGTCACCACGCCGCCGACACCGCCGGCGCCGATAATCAGCACTCTGGACACGTCAGCTACTCCGTTAGGGAACCTCTGATTAATTCTGGACGAAGTAGCTGGTGATGCAGAATGTTCAGATTTGAGGCGCAAAACGCACGTAATAGCGAGCTATGACGAAGCTTGGCAACGAAAAAGCTGGACATTCTGGGCGCCAGATACGAGTTCATGAATTGATCAGAGGTTCCTTAGCCCTGGCTCAGAACGCCTCGGCCGCCAGCTCGGTGATGCCGCGTTTACCAGCCTGCAGTGCCGCCAGGTGCGCCGTGGCGCGGGGCGCGATGTGGTCGAAGTAGAACTGCGCGGTGACCTGCTTGGTCTTGAAAAACACGGCGTCCTCGCCACCGGCGTCGAGCGCCCGCTGCGCGGCGATCGACGACTTCGCCATCATCCAGGCCCCGCACACCGTGCCAAACAGCATCAGGTAGGGCACCGCGGCACTGGCCGGGACGTCGGGGTCGGCGCCACCGTGCTCGAGCAGCCAGTCGAGACCGGCCTGAGCCTGGTCGATCGCGGTGGCGTACGGCCCGGCCAGGGCGGCCGTCGCCGCCGTGCCCTCGAGTTCAGGCGTCAGCGCGCGCATCTCCTCGAGCAGCACCCGGGTGGCCGCCCCGTCGTCACGCAGCGTCTTGCGCCCGACCAGGTCGAGCGCCTGGATGCCGGTCGTCCCTTCGTAGATGGTCGTGATCCGGGCGTCGCGCAGGTGCTGCGCCGCGCCGGTCTCCTCGATGTAGCCCATGCCGCCGTGCACCTGCACGCCGAGCGAGGCCACTTCCTGGCCGTTCTCGGTCACCCACGCCTTGACGATCGGCGTCAGCAGGTCGACCCGTGCCTGCTGGGCTTTTTTCTCATCGTCGTCACGGGCGGTCGTGGCGCGGTCGAGCGCGGCCACCGCGATCAGGGCCAGTGCCCTTCCCGCCTCGACCAGGGCGCGCATGGTCAGCAGCATTCGCCGCACGTCCGGGTGCTCGATGATCGTCACCCGACCCTGGTGACCTGCGGCCCCACCCTGGACCCGTTCCCGGGCGTAATCGACCGCCGCCTGGTAGGCGCGCTCGCCGATCGACACCCCCTGCAGGCCGACACCGAGCCGCGCGGCGTTCATCATCGTGAACATGCAGGCCAGGCCCCGGTTCTCTTCCCCGACCAGGTAGCCGATGGCGCCGTCGTTGTCGCCAAAACTCATCACGCAGGTCGGACTGGCGTGGATGCCGAGCTTGCCCTCCAGCGACACCGCGTGGACATCGTTTCTCTCGCCGAGGGAGCCGTCGTCGTTGACCAGGTATTTCGGCACCAGGAACAGCGAAATACCGCGGGTGCCCTCGGGGGCGTCGGGCAGCCGCGCCAGCACCAGGTGGATGATGTTCCCGGCCGCCTCGTGCTCACCCCAGGTGATGAAGATCTTCTGCCCGCTGATCCGGTAATGGTCACCCTCGGGCACCGCCTTGGAGCGCACCGCCGAGAGATCGGAGCCGGCCTGCGACTCGGTCAGGTTCATGGTCCCGGACCACTCGCCGCTGACCATCTTTTCGAGGAATACCGCTCGCAGGGCCTCGTCGGCGTGCGACTCGACGGCGTCGGTCGCGCCGTTGGTCAGCATCGGGCCGAGCGCAAAGGCCATGTTGGCCGAGTGCCAGCACTCGTTGACCGCGGTACCGACCACCTTGGGCATACCCTGGCCACCAAATTCGGTAGACCCGTCGAGTGCCGGCCAGCCGTTGTCGACGAACTGTCGATAGGCCTCGGCAAACCCCTCGGCCAGTTCGACCTTGCCATCGACCAGTTTCGCGCCCTGGCGCTCGCCACTCCAGTCCAGCGGCGCGAGCACTTCGCTGGCGAAACGGCCGGCCTCTTCCAGCACCGCCGCGATCATGTCGGGGGTGGCCTCCTCGAAACCGGGCCGGGTGGCCAACTCGTCGAGGTCGCACAGCGCTTCGAGGACGAAGCGCGAATCGCGCACGGGGGCAATGTAGTCGGTGGCCATGAGGCGTCTCCGGAAATCTGGTCAGTAAATCGAGTTGCGAATCTTACCGTGCCGGGCACGTCCTTTGTACGCCCCGGGTCGCGGGTTCGATTCGTGGCGAAGGCCGCATTTCCGGTTGAGCCGTGGAGCACAGACCGAACCGTCGGGAGATGAACGGGGATATCCTGACCTCCCCTCGACAGGTGCTGTCAGGTCGCGCCAGGAGGGAGGTCGCTGGATTCGGAAGAGTCCTCTTTCTGCTCCGCGGACACGGACAGGACCCTTCTCGACGCTATCCCCCACTGGGAGATGCAGCCGGTCACATCAGCGACACTGGCATCGAGACGGGTGACCAGGTTCGGCTTCACCACGTGGACCACGCCGACCGTCAACGCGGGGGCGGCTGGAACGAAGATGGTCAGGGTGCCGTCTTCGTTCTCATCCATGATCAAGGCGAACACGGCGGCGTCAGGGCCGTAGAGGTTGACCAGAACCGGTGGGAAGCTGCGCTTTTCATCGGCAAAGCCCTTGAGCACATTACCTATCACTTCGTAGCCTGGAATCTTGCTGAGCAGCGCCGCCTCGATCCGCTCAAACGACAACCCGGTTCTGCGGCCGCGCACAAAAGCGCCGACGAAGTAAGCGAGCGCCAGCAGCAGGAGAAGGCTGGCGACGATGGCGATGAAGGTGCCGAGAACCGACTCAAGCCCCAGGGGCTGACCGATCAGCTTGAGCACCTCGTAAATCTTCGCCAGCAGGAGGGCAATGATGGCGACGGGGATCAGGACGATCAGGCCGTAAGTGATATTGGTCTTGATCATGGCGATCGGCAATCCCTGATTCTGACTTACCGGAGCGGGGTAAGCGGGTCAGGTTCCGCGTCTCCGGGCGGGCGAGGAAACCCGTCTACTGAAGATCAAGTTTAGACAATCCAGGCCGCATTCATGAATTGTAGAACCTGTCGATGACTGCACATGGACAAGCCACACTTTGTGGCATGAATATCGAAAAGCGTGGCTTGCCCTGTTGTTCTACTCAATGTTCGACGTGAAGCCGGTCGACCAGGGTCGCCATCACCTGGTTGCAAACCGCCTCAGGGTCTTCGGCGTAGAACACCGACAAAGCTGACGACAGGCCCGGACCGCCACCATCGTACGTATTGCCCGAGTACTCCACCCCGTCCGATTCCTGGAGCAGCGAGACCAGCAGACGCATGGCAAGAAACCCGTTGATCGCGACGCCGTTCGGATCGTTGTCGTAGTCGTCGACCGAATCACTCCACATTTCCCGAATCAGCTCGTCACCCCAGTCGACTGGCTCGCCTGACTCCATGGCCTCGGCGAAGGCATCCTCCAGAAGCGTTAAGAACTTGCCGAAGTAATTGGTAAACCGACCATGACGGCACTCGACAATGCTCTTATCGACCACCGCCAGCAGATGGTCGCAAACGTCATCCTGTCCGCAAAACGGGCAGGTGACTGCTTGACCGGCGTCTTCGTCCCACATACAGCCATCTCCATCGGGATCATTTAGCAGGAGCAATATTGCGGCGGCGGTCAAAAACAGAAGCCGCAACTTTTCTGGGCGTTCGACGATTGCACAGCACGAGGACGTACTGACGATGGTAGCCGGGGATTGGTAATGCAGTATAGGTGATGCCCGTCCCTGCTAATCGGCCGGTGAGATGGCAACTGCTTTGTTTGGATTGCTGATGCCCGCAGGAGGACCGGCTTTCTGGGGCAGTGAATTAATTGGTGGGCCTGCCAGGACTCGAACCTGGGACCAAGGGATTATGAGTCCCCTGCTCTAACCAACTGAGCTACAGGCCCGGAGACTTTTTATCTGGCTCCCGCCTCTTCGGGCGGGTGGCCTTGATCTTCGGGCAGCGGCGCCCCGAGATACCCCAGGGGCGCGCCTGGCCTTACTGGTTCTCGCTCTCGATGAAACTGCGCAGCCCTTCCGAGCGGCTCGGATGACGCAGCTTGCGCAGGGCCTTGGCCTCGATCTGCCGAATGCGTTCGCGGGTGACGTCGAACTGCTTGCCGACCTCTTCCAGCGTGTGATCTGTATTCATGTCGATGCCGAAGCGCATGCGCAACACCTTGGCTTCGCGCGGGGTCAGGCTGCCGAGCACGCCCTGGGTCGCCTCGCGCAGGCCTTCGCCGGTGGCGGCGTCGAGCGGCGCCGGGGCGCTGCTGTCTTCGATGAAATCGCCAAGGTGGGAATCCTCGTCATCGCCGATCGGAGTCTCCATGGAGATCGGCTCCTTGGCGATCTTGAGCACCTTGCGCACCTTCTCCTCGGACATCTCCATGCGTATGGCCAACTCTTCCGGGGTCGCCTCGCGGCCCATCTCCTGGAGCATCTGCCGCGAAATGCGATTGAGCTTGTTGATGGTCTCGATCATGTGCACCGGGATGCGGATGGTGCGCGCCTGGTCGGCGATGGAACGGGTGATCGCCTGGCGGATCCACCAGGTGGCGTAGGTCGAGAACTTGTAACCGCGGCGGTACTCGAACTTGTCGACGGCCTTCATCAAGCCGATGTTGCCCTCCTGGATCAGGTCCAGGAACTGCAGGCCGCGGTTGGTGTACTTCTTGGCGATGGAGATCACCAGGCGCAGGTTGGCCTCGACCATCTCCTTTTTCGCACGCCGCGCCTTGGCCTCGCCAAGCGACATGCGACGATTGACATCGCGGATGTCGATCAGCGGAATGCGCGCCTGCTCCTCGAGCACGATCAACCGCTTCTGGTGCTTGAGGATCTCGACCTTGTTCTCCTTGAGACCCTGGACGTACGGCTTCCGGCTGCGCAGGTGCTTGTCGAGCCACTTCGGGTTGGTCTCGTTCTGGGGGAAGGTGTCGATGAACACCTTGCGAGACATACCGGAGAGGTTGACGCAGCAATTGAGGATGGTGCGCTCGTGGATGCGCACCTGCTTCATGGTGGTGCGCACGGCCAGTGCCAGCCTGTCCTTGAGCGGCTGGGCCAGCTTCAGGCGCTGGATCAGCTCGGCCAGCTCGACGCGGAGTTTTGCCGCCTCCTCGGTACGAAATCCCTGATTCTCGGCAGCGATCTCGAACTTGGCGTAAACCTCACGCAATTCGGCGAAAAATGCTTTGACCTCTTCCGGATCGGGTCCAACCGGGCCGGTGGCCTCTTCTTCTTCCTTGCCCTTGGCATCGCCGCTCTTGGCGGCGCCCGATTTCGCGCCGGCGCCGGTGAGGTTGCCGGGCATTACCGGGGCGGCGATCTCCTCATCGGGATCGGCAAAGGCCGTCATCAGGTCGGCGAGGCGCGTCTGCCCAGCCTCGATTTTGTTGTACATATCGAGGATGACCGAGGTCGCGGCCGGAAATTCGGCCATTGCCGCCAGCACCTTGCCGAGGCCGGCATCGATGCGTTTGGCGATCTCGATCTCACCCTGGCGGGTCAGCAGCTCAACGGTACCCATCTCGCGCATGTACATGCGCACCGGGTCGGTGGTGCGACCGAACTCGCTGTCGACGGTGGCCAGAGCCGCGGCCGCAGCCTCGGCGGCGTCTTCGTCGGCGGCCACCGAATCGCTCATGACCAGGGTATCGGCATCCGGGGCGTTCTCATGCACCGGAATACCCATGTCATTGATCATGCTGATAATATCTTCGATCTGCTCAGGATCGACGATTTCGTCAGGCAGATGGTCATTGACCTCGCCATAGGTCAGGTAGCCTTGCTCCTTGCCGCGGGCAATGAGCTGCTTCAACTGAGACTGCTGGGACTGTTTCTGTTCCGGATTCATAGCGCTACCTGCCCCCGCAAAACGAGAGCTAACTGTGAAAAGCAAACGACCATTATACCTTGACTTCCCTCATTCATCCAAGCTAGACCCGCCATTCGGAGTCGGACCGCGCTCTTGTAACAGGCGCTGAAGCTCCTTCTTGCCCGCTTGGTCGAGGGTGCCAGCCCCGGCCTCCGCCAGCAGTACATCGAGCCGTGCCTCTCGCGCCAGGTCGTTGAGCCGGCACACCGTGCCGTCGAATTCCGCCTCGACGCCGGAATCCGGCACTGGGTCATCCCTTTCCAGCAACCGGTGCAAATGACGCCCCTCGGGGTCCTCACGCCAGCGCTCGAGCAGCCCTGCCGTGTTGACTCCTGGCGTCTCACCAAGCTGCGCCAGCACCCGCACCAGCAGGTCCGCACCGGGCAGTGGCACCGCCTCCCATCCCGCCGTAGACGTCACACGCTCGGCCAGGACAGGCTGGCGCAGCAACAGCGCAAGCGCGACACGCACCGGGGAAGGCCCGCCACCCGTCCGTACCGGCTTACGTACTGGAGCCACCGGTAACGGCTCAGGTTTAGCCATCAGCTTAGACAGTTTTTCGCCGGCCAGGTGTACGGCCTCACCGAGGCGCTCGATCAACAACTGGCGGAAGATCCCTTCGGGCACTTTGGCGACCAGCGGTTTGGCCAGTTCGGCCAGGCGAGCGCGGCCGTCGAGGCTGCCCAGGTCGACCCGCTGCGAAAGCTCGGCGATCAGGTACTCCGACAGCGGCATGGCAGCATCGAGACGCGCCATGAATCTTTCCTCTCCCTCGGCCCGCACCAGCGAGTCGGGGTCTTCGCCCTCGGGCACGAACAGGAAGCGTGCCTGGCGGCCGTCTCGCTGCGACGGCAGGGCCTGGTCGAGTGCCCGCCACGCCGCCTGACGCCCGGCGCGGTCGCCATCGAAGCAGAAGACCACTTCCGGCGCGGCCCGGTAGAGAATATCGAGGTGGTCGGCGGTGGTGGCCGTACCGAGTGTCGCCACCGCGAACGGGACGCCATGCTGGGCCAGCGCGACGACGTCCATGTAGCCCTCGACCACCACCAGCCGCTCGAGTTGGCGTACTGCCGAGCGCGCCTCGTGCAGGCCGTAGAGCTCACGTCCCTTGTGGAACAGCGGGCTCTCGGGTGAGTTCATGTACTTGGCCGGGTCATCAGCCAAGGTGCGGCCGCCAAAACCGACCACGCGGCCACGCCGGTCGCGGATCGGGAACATGATGCGGTCGCGAAAGCGGTCGTAGCCCCCGCCCTGATCACGCTCGATCAGCAGGCCGAGCTTGATCAGTCCCTCGGTGGCACGCTCGCCGAGGGTATTACGCAACCCATCCCAGCCTGGCGGCGCAAAACCGAGACCGAAACGGGCGGCAATCGGCCCGTCAACGCCACGCGCCTTCAGGTAGTCGACTGCTCGCGCTTTTTCTTTGTGCTCACGTAGCTGAAGCTGGTAGTAAGTATTTACTTTATCCAGCAGCGTACGCAGTTCGTCGAGCGATCCGTCCGGTGCCGGCCCGGCCTCGCGTGGCACCTCGAGACCGACCGAACGGGCCAGATCCTCGACCGCGTCGGGGAACTCGAGCCGCTCGTATTCCATCAGGAAGCTGATCGCGGTGCCGTGCGCACCGCAACCGAAGCAGTGATAGAACTGCTTGGTGGGGCTGACGGTAAACGACGGCGTCTTCTCCGTGTGAAACGGGCAGCAGGCCTTGAATTCATGGCCGGCTTTCTTGAGCGGGACGTGCGCGTCTATCACCGAGACGATGTCGACCCGAGTCAGGAGTTCGTCGATGAAGGTCTGCGGGATCAGTCCCGCCATTGGCCGTGCCCCGCCAGCAATTCAGACAAAGATAGCGGGTGCGGCGCCTCCCGTCGCGGAGGCGCGCTCAGGAGGCGAGACGCGCCTTGATCGCAGCGCTGACGGCACCCATGTCGGCCCGCCCCTGGAGACGGCTCTTGAGCAGGCCCATGACCTTGCCCATGTCACGCATCGAACTGGCACCAACCTCCGCCATGGCGGTGTCGATGGCAGCGGTGACCGCGGCCTGGTCCAGTGCTTCGGGCATGTAGGTGGCAATCACCTTGAGCTCGTAGCGTTCCTGGTCGGCCAGGTCCTCGCGCGCGGCAGCCTTGTACTGCTCGATTGAATCGCGGCGTTGCTTGGTCATTTTCTGCAGCACGCCGACGATGTCGGCGTCGTCGAGTTCGACCTGGTCGTCGATCTCACGCTGCTTGTAGGCCGCCATGATCAGGCGGACGACGGAAAGACGGGGACGGTCACCCTCGCGCAGGGCCGCCTTCATGTCTTCCTGAATGCGTTCCTTTAAGGATAAGGGAACGTCGCTCATCTACGGCGACGACCACCCCGGCCGCGTGGCGGCTCAGCGACGGGACGGGCCCCGACGCGGTTCTGCTCCATGCGCTCGCGGGCCTTGGCGAGCTTCTTCTGGTAGCGCTTGACCGCAGCGGCGGCCTTACGCTTGCGAACCGAGGTCGGCTTTTCGTAGAACTCGCGGCGGCGGGTCTCGGACAGGACACCAGCTTTTTCGCAGGCGCGCTTGAAGCGGCGCAGTGCGACCTCGAAGTTCTCGTTTTCCTTGACGCGTACGGTTGGCATGCCTGTAGCTTTCCTCTACTCGTTCGCCGGCATCACGCCGACAGAAGAGCGGCATTCTATAGCCGCCCACCGTGCCTGTAAAGCGGCCTTGCACCAGCGCACCGGGCGCGGGAAACTCCCGTAATGCGTGTCCTCGGCATCGAAACCTCTTGCGACGAGACCGGCGTCGCCGTCTATGACGGTGCGCGCGGCGCCCTGCTCGGCCATGTCCTGCACAGCCAGGTGGCGCTGCATGCCGACTACGGCGGCGTGGTTCCGGAGCTCGCTTCGCGCGACCACGTGCGTAAAACCCTGCCGCTGATCGAACGCGTCCTGGTCGAGACCGGACTCAACGGCCGTGAGCTAGACGGCGTGGCCTACACCGCCGGCCCCGGCCTGGTCGGGGCCCTGCTGGTCGGCGCGGTGGTAGCACGCAGCCTCGCCTGGGGCTGGGGCGTGCCATCGCTGGCCGTGCACCACATGGAGGGGCACCTGCTGGCACCGCTGATGGAAGCCGACCCGCCGGCCTTCCCGTTTATCGCCCTGCTGGTCTCCGGCGGCCACACCCAGCTGATCGAGGTCGACGGCCTGGGTAGCTACCGGCTGCTCGGCGACACCCGTGACGATGCCGTCGGCGAGGCGTTCGACAAGACCGCCAAGCTGCTCGGCCTCGGCTACCCGGGCGGCCCGGCGCTGGCCAACCTGGCCGATGAAGGCAACCCGGACCGTTTCACCTTCCCGCGGCCGATGACCGGCCGCCCCGGGCTCGACTTCAGCTTCAGCGGCCTAAAGACCCACGCGCTGGTGACCCTGCGCGATCTCGACCCCGACGATGCCACGGCACGTGCCGATGTCGCCCGGGCGTTCCAGGACGCGGCGGTCGAGACGCTGGCGATCAAGTGCCGGCGGGCATTGCGTGAAACCGGCCTGAACACCCTGGTCGTGGCCGGCGGGGTCGGCGCCAACCGCGCGCTGCGGGCGCGGCTGCAGGTGATCGCCGCGGCCGAGGGCGGGGTCGCCCGCTTCCCGCGGCTGGAGTTCTGCACCGACAACGGCGCCATGATTGCCCACGTCGGGGCGCTGCGCATGGCGGCCGGCGAACTGCCGACGGAGGAGTTCGCGGTGCGCCCGCGCTGGCCGCTTGACGAGTTGCGTCCGCCGGCGGAGGCCTGAGCCAGATTCATTCTTTACTTATTCGCAAGTTAGGCGGACACCGAACCAGCAGCGTCCAGCTCACGGCTGATCGAGGGAGAACCGGGCCAGAATTCCTTGTGGGTCGGGCTTCAGCCCGACAAAGCCAATGATTGTCGGACTGAAGTCCGACCCACATAAAGAGCTTTCACCTGAATCGCCGGCTTGAGGTGCTACCGCCTTCGCCTGTCACGGTCTGAGCCCGCTTTATTTCTGGCCGATTTTCGGCTCCTCGCCAGCGAGCAGCCGACGGATGTTGGCCTGGTGGCGCCAGAACAGCAGCACGGTCATCACCCCGCAAGCCAGGGCCGGCTCAATGCCACCGAAGCGCCAGGCGACCCAGGCCGGCGCCAACCCCGTGGCAACCAGCGCCGACAGCGACGAGTAGCGGCTCAGGGCCGCCACCACCAGCCAGGTGCCGACCGTGGCCAGGCCGACGACCCAGTCCATGCCGACCAGCACGCCGATGGCCGTCGCCACCCCCTTGCCACCCTGGAAGCGGAAAAAGACCGGGTAGAGATGGCCGAAAAAGGCCGCCAGGCCGATCAGGCCAAGCAGCTCGGGGGCGACCCCGAAGGCGTGTGCGATCAACATCGGCAGCAGACCCTTGAACAGGTCACCGACCAGCGTCACCACGGCCAGCTTCTTGCCGCCGAGGCGCAGCACGTTGGTGGCGCCGGGATTGCCAGAACCGCCGCTGCGCGGATCGGGCAGGCCGGCGAGGCGGCAGACGATGATGGCACTGGAGACCGACCCGAGCAGGTAGGCGACGAGCACGAGGATGTGACCGGTGGACATCACGGCATCTTCAACGGCACAGCGCGAACCGGTCAAGCGCAGAATGATCGGCTATAGTGGCCGTCGCCTTCGCAGAGGACCCTGACATGGACCGTATCTTCCTGCGCGATCTGCGTGTCGAAACCATCATCGGCATCTACGACTGGGAGCGCGAGACTCCGCAGACCGTCAGCATCGACCTTGAACTTGCCACCGACGTCGCCCGTGCCGCGCAGAGTGACGACATTGCCGACGCCCTCGACTACAAGCAGATCGCCAAGCGGCTGATCGCGTTTGTCGGTGAAAGCCGCTTCCAGCTGGTCGAGACCCTGGCCGAGCGCATCGCGACACTCCTGCGCGAGGAGTTCGGCGTGTCCTGGTGCAAGGTCACGGTCAACAAGGGCGGCGCGATCCGTGGCGCGAGCGCGGTCGGAATCGAAATCGAGCGCGGTCAGCCCGGCTGACGATGGCCGAGATCTTCGTCAGTCTCGGCAGCAACATCGACCGCGATCATCACCTGTGCCGGGCCGCCACCGCGCTGCGCACGACGTTCGGCAAAATCGCCTTCTCCCCGGTCTACGAAAGTGCGGCTGTCGGCTTCGATGGCCCGCCGTTCTACAACGCCGTGGCCCACGCCGAAACCGACCTCGATCTCGATGCCGTGCTCGACAAACTGCGCCGCATCGAGGATGCCCAGGGCCGCGTCCGTCACGCGGACAGCTTCCATTCGCGCACCCTCGATCTCGACCTGCTGCTCTACGACGACCTGGTGCTGGAGACCCCGACCGTGGCCCTGCCACGCGACGACATACTCCGCTTCGCCTTCGTGGCCGCCCCCCTGGCCGACCTCGCCGCGGACCGTTGCCACCCGGTCAGCGGCGTCCGTTACGCCGACCTCTGGGCCGGCTTCGACCGCAGCGCACAGCCGCTGACACGGATCGCGTTCGACTGGACAACAGCGGCATGAAGCGGGTCTACGGCAGTGACGACCGGATGCTGGTCGGCCACCTGCATGAAATGCTCGAAGCACACGGCATTGCCAGCATGGTGCGCAACGACTATCTCGGCGGCGGTGCCGGCGAGTTACCGCCGAACGAATGCTGGCCCGAATTGTGGGTGGTCGAGACGGCCGACTGGGAGCGGGCGAAAGCGCTGGTCGAGGCCCAACTCGGCCCGACCATGACCACATCCTGGACCTGCCCCGGCTGCGGCGAGACGATCGAGGGGCAGTTCGCCCAGTGCTGGCACTGCGGCCACAAGGCGCCGGAGGAGGCGTGAAGGCCGGGGCATAAAGCCGGGAGACCAAGATCCTTGTGGGTCGGGCTTCAGCCCGACAACGGCGATGAATGTCGGACTGAAGTCCGACCTACAGCAGAACCCTCACCAGGCGTTGGCGGCCTGAAGGGCTGGCGCCTTTATGCCCTTTACGGGTACACGCCGTGATACGCCCTCGCTCACTCCACCGATCGCACGGCCTGCCAGCAGCGGTGGATGCGCTTGTTGCGGGCGAAATCCGGCGGTACGGTCGCGGCGCTGATCTCCTTCCAGTCGAGACCGGCGAAAGCCGCCTCGTCGAGCCGGAAACGGCGGAAGTTGGTCGAGAACAGCAGCATGCCACCCGGCACCAGAAGCTCCGCGGCACCCTGCAGCAGCCGCACGTGGTCGCGCTGGACGTCGAAATCGGTCTCCAGCCGTTTGGAGTTGGAGAAGGTCGGCGGGTCGACGAAAACCAGCCCGAAGCGGAGCCTCTCGCGGGCCGCCTGCGCCAACCACTCGAAGCAGTCGGCACGCACCAGCTCATGCGTCTCGGGGTCGCAGCCGTTCAGGTCCAGGTTGCTTCGCGCCCACTCGAGGTAGGTACCCGACAGGTCGATCGAGGTGGTCGCCAACGCCCCACCCTGCGCGGCATGGACGGTCGCCGCACCGGTGTAGCAGAAGAGATTCAGAAATCGTTTGCCGGCCGCCTGCTGCTGGATTACCAGCCGGGTCGGGCGGTGATCGAGAAACAGGCCGGTGTCGAGATGGGCGTCAAATTCGACCAGCAGCCGGCAGCCGCCCTCGGCCACTTCGTGGAAGTGCGCCTGGACTGCCTCACGCTCGTACTGGGTGTCACCACGCTGCGGCGCCCGCAGCCGGTAGGTGATCTCATTCGGCGTCAGTTCCAGCAGTTCGGCGACACCCGCCAGCGCGCTACGACGACGCACCGCCGCCCGTTCCGGGTCGACACCGACGGGCGGAGCGTACTCCTGCACACGCGCCCGTAAACCGTCGCGACAGCGGTAGAGGTCGACGGCAACGGCATACTCGGGC
>Ga0164320_10000410_pt1 | contig 13829 bp, 12 predicted proteins | sample GuaBasSediGuay11_FD_113736 | JGI IMG/M metagenome (GOLD analysis project Ga0164320, IMG submission 113736) | Subseafloor sediment microbial communities from Guaymas Basin, Gulf of California, Mexico - Guay11, Core 4567-28, 0-3 cm | ecosystem: Environmental > Aquatic > Marine > Hydrothermal...
CTTCAGTCAGGCTGTTTAGCATTCGGCAGATAACCCGGCCCGTGTGATGATCGAAAGTACCGGACTGACTGGTGCCCAGGATCAGTTCAAGTGCGGGGGATGTGGAAAAGGTAAGAAAGAAGAGGACAAGGGTTAAAATTGATTTACTGGTTCTTGAGAACTGGTGGGGATTCGTGAACGTACTTGAGGTTTTGTTCTTCATCGTGTTCTCCTGTACCCGACCGGCTGAATTTCTTGATTGATTCAAGAAGATAAACCCCTATGTTACTCGCATGATAAATCCAGACAAACGATTGTCTTTATGACCATCAGGCCGGTATAAAATAAAAATATACCCAATTTTCATTAGTCACTGAAAATTCGCAGCTTTGTCTCTTCTCTATACTGTCTTTCCAGTCACTGGGCCGAACACTCGCCTGCCGCCTTTTATGCAACAATTCTTGTTTTAATTTTTGTGAATCTCGGTAGTCAAAATAACGGAATTTGGGTCTCGATGGCAAAGAAATTCCTGAATTAGTCTAATACCTCATGTGGGTCGTTCTCGGATGCACATCGCAAATTTCTGGGCGTCTGTTTTGTGCCGATAACGAGAGTAAATAATTATCCCGCGAATGTTTCCCCTTGAGATTTATTCTTGAATTAGTTCCTTTTAGAAACCTACTCTAAGATAACAGCCATTCGTGATTCAATTAGGGACGGCTCTGAAGTGCCCTTTGCTGCCATTAAAAGCCGCGTTAACCGGTTGCCGAAACGCCCGTTGGGGCAACCTCTAAAACTTCACCTGGTTGACTTCTAGTCGTTAGGAAACTCCGGAATCCCCGCCTTCTTCGCCGCGTTATACAGCCGAGCCCGATTCTCTTCGGATTTCCAAAGTTTGCCGAACTTCCATTGCGACAGGTTGAAGTTAGGGTCGGTCTCGAGGAGCTCATTTACCCATGTGGCGGCTTCTCCAGGTCTTTCTAGCAATGTGTAAGTGGCGGCCAGCATAACTTTGGAATTCCGATTCCGTCGGCCTGGAAACCTACGATCCCACTCCATTTGAATCCGCACCACTTCAGCGTAGTTGCCGTTCATAAATTGAGCGCTCCTCATAAACGCCAAATCCCTGACCGACACTACAGGGCTGAGACGTCTGGCCAGCAGCAAGTGCTCGACTGCGAGGCCGGCTTCTCCTGCAAACTGGAGATAAAAACCCATGAAGAGGTTGGCCTCGTAGCCATTAGGTTCAAGGGTGAGTGCCTGACGCATGGCTTCCACCGCCGCATCTGCGTCGCTGTTGGCAAGATGCGCACCTCCAAGGGCGATATGTCCCCATGCATAATCTCTGTCCACTTCGATCGCCTTATTCGCCAGGTCGAAGGCGCGCACTAGGTGGGTGGTTGGTGAAGGGCTGTATTGGAAGCGCACCTGTACCGAATAATTGAAAGAAAGACCTGCGTAACCGCCGGCAAAATTCGGATCTAGTTCGATCACCCGGCTAAACAGCTTCTCTCCGCGCAAGATGTTGTCTTTGGATGGCGCATCGACGGCCCTGCGCGCTTGCAGGAAGACATCGTATGCATCGATACTTGTCGTATACTTCTGGAATAGCCGCTCATTCTCATTGGCTTTTAGCGTTACGGCCAGAACCTTTGCCACCTGTCGTGCTACATCCGATTGCACGGAGAACACGTCTTTGAGCTCACGATCGTATCGCTCGGCCCAGATATGGTTACCTTTCAGGGCGTCTATGAGCTGAGCGGTGATTCTTATGTTCTCCTGGGATCGTCTTACGCTGCCCTCCAGCACGTACCGCACTCCCAACTCCTCGGCAACCTGTCGAATCTTTACTGCTTGCCCTTTGTAGGTGAAGGTCGAGTTTCGTGCAACCACAAAAAGCCCGGATATCTTCGAAATATCAGTGATGATGTCTTCAGTTATACCGTCGGCAAAGTACTCTTGTTTCGGATCGTCACTCATGTTTGTAAAGGGCAACACGGCGATAGAGGGTTTGTCGGGTAACGGGAAAGCCATGCGCTCTATTGATGCAGCTTCCACCTCTGGTTCTTGCGTCTTAAACCAGTAAGCTGCACCTCCCGCTACTAGGAATGCTATTACGATAATCGCAACTATCATCCTTGGATTATTTGAACGTACCTTGCTTTTAACGGCCTGTTGCGGAAGCGGAATCGATTGTCCGGCAGTTAGTTCAACACGGTAAACCCGCACCGGACTATCAAACCCTTTTAGAGACTGCTCACCAGTATCCTCGAGATCGAACGGCATTCGATTAGGCAACGCTTCGTGTAGCGCTGCCGAAATGCAAAGACTTCCCGGTTCTGCCAGTTGCTCGACACGCTGGGCTAATACAACACCTGCACCAGTTACGGTACCGTCGCCCATCACGACTTCTCCCATCGCTATTCCTACACGGATGCTGGGTTTTAAATCATCCTTCAGACGCGAAAGGTAATAAGCTTGATCAGACTGAAATGCGAGGGTGGCTGAAACTCCATCAGAGGCACGCTCGAACTCAGCCAATAATGCGTCACCTCGAAGTTCAAGTACTGTTCCCCTGTACTTCTCGATGGTATCGCCGAAACGACGGAATGAATCCTGGATTCGCTCGTGGGCTAGGTGCTCATCCTTTAGAACCAACTGGGTTGATCCTGCGACATCTGCATGCAGGATGACAGCCAGTTTGTCAGGTAGACGATCCTTTGCCATTTGATAGCCCAAATGTAATCAAGGTCGGCAGATATTATCACAAGCAGCGCTTATATTTTGCTCGTTAGGTTGGGACACGAACGGCTGCAAAGTGCCGAATATAGAAATTTAAGCGCAATATCTCTTACGCCCACTCTGAGGTGAAGCAAGGACGGCACAATTGGATAAAAATTAGTGATATCGTCAACCGGGCCCTCCCTGGCCTCGGTCAATTGACAAATGCGATGATCAGGAAGCCTCGCGTAAAACCTTGATCAACGACGCTGTATCCTGGTCCCCTAAACCCGCATCTGCTGCCCGTTGATAGAGACCAATCCCGAATTCCGGAACTTCGCAATTAATGCCGAGATCCTCAGAATGTCTCTTGATGGCGGAAATACATGATATCGCCGTGTTCACCGAAGCTGAAATATCGTCAGTGAAATTATTATGGTGAATGGATAGTGCCAGTGATCTCGACCGATCGCCTTCAGGAAACAATTCCGCATAGTATGTTAACGGGACTCCTTCAGATTCGCAGATGTGAGCACCATTCACAACTCCCGGGGTAATCGCACAGAGTCGCGAGAGAACCGCAAGATCGAGTACCGCCGCTGCTGCAATATTTTCACCCACATATCGGATATCACCCCCCAGGCTATTGATATAGGGCTGGCAATCGCGAAAAATACTTTCGTCGCCAGATACCAATAATTGTGCTGCGTCTTTTCCAATGGTTTCGGGATAGACCATGATTGATCCATCCAGATAGTTCGCACCCTGATCACTAACCCATTTCGAGGCATTTCTGACCTCGCCCGGGGTACCGGTACTCAGCTGAATTATCGTTTTGTTAGCTAGTCTGGACAGGATAGACGGTTGATCAAGTAAAGCGCGTGACGCCTCATATTTAGTAATACAAATTAAAATTCGCGGACTGGCATCAATAGCTGCTTCAAGCGAACCGGCGGCTTTTGCACCGAGCTTTATCAATGCTTCGGTTTTTACTACCGATCGATTCCAGACCGTTAATTCAAATTCGTTTTCGAGCAGGGCTCGACCAAGTGCCGAACCCATTGCACCCAGACCTATTAATGTAATTTCACTCATCTTATTTTTCCTCAGTTGTTTGGAAGAGAGTTGCTACCGGGGCCGAATGTTAGAAAACGAGGATCGAAAAGACTTGACGAAAAACTGATTTAAATTTGATTTAATTGTGACAATACTTGTGGCTGGGTACTATTAGGCAGAATATGGCTAGTGGGTAGCAATGACCCAAACAAATATTCAACACCACATTTATAAAAGTATGCAATTTCAATTCGACGACTTCACCCTCGATACTGAACGCTTTCAGTTGATGCGTTATGGCAAGGCAGTCCGGACTGAACCCCAAGTCCTGGAATTATTAATTTTCATGATCGAAAACCGCGGACGACTAGTCAGTCGCGTCGAGTTGAACGACAGTATTTGGAATGGTCGAGTGGTTAGCGAATCAGCGTTGAGCAGCCGCATAAAAATAGCGCGGAAGATTCTCGGAGATGACGGACGAAAACAGCGGTATATTCGGACAATACATAAAAAGGGCTTTACCTTTACTTCTGAAATTGAAGTACGGGAAGCAGCCAGCGTCGACCACACGACTAATAATGATTCTGAACGTCCACATGAAGTATCTGATCCAATTACAACAGATCGCAAACCTTCCATTGCGGTAATCGCGTTCAGCAATCTCGGCTCTGACCCCGAAAAACAGTATATTCCTGATGGTATTACCGAAGATATCATCACCGCCCTGTCTAAAATTTCGAAACTAATTGTCATGGTTTATCCATCTTCCCCGCAGGCAGAGGAAACCATTGCCGATAGGTTGAACCTTGCCCGAAAGCTAGAAATCGACTACCTGCTTGAAGGCAGCGTGCGTAGCGAGGGTGAAAACCTGCGCATTTCATCCCGCTTGATAGAAGTGGCCAGTGCACAACATCGTTGGGCACAACGTTACGATCGTAAAAACAGCGATATTTTCGAGCTCCAGGACAACATTACCAAAGAAGTAGTTTCAGCTTTGCAAGTAGAACTTACCGAAGGTGATCAGGCGCTTCTGGCCTCGCGCGGCACAGATAATATCAAAGCCTGGCAGTTGACCTTTGAAGCCCAGGTACTAGTTCTTTCGCATCACCAGGACGGTGTAAGACGAGGGATTGAATTACTCGAAGAAGTAACAACACTGGACGCCAGTTACGTACTGGCCTGGAACACACTGGCAACCGGACACTGGAAAGAGTCATTAAACGAAGGTTGGAGTCAATCTCGCCAACAATCGCTTGTGTTAGCCATTGAATGTAGTGATAAGGCGCTGTCACTCGATCCACAGAATACCAGAAGCCTGGCATCTCGCAGCCTTATCGCCATTACCCAGGAAAATTTTGATGAAGCCTTTGGTCTGGCGAAAAAGGCATTGCGCTTCGCGAATAGCGATGCAAATACGATTGCAATTTCAGGAATTACCCTGAGGTACTGTTGCAAACCCGAAATGGCAATCAAGTACACGCGAAAGGCGATGCGCTTATGCCCAATTTATCCCGCCTGGTACCCCTATGGAATTGCAATCTGCTACTGGATGCTCGGCAAGCTGGACGATGCCTTTACCAGTATCGAGGAAGCGATTCGCATCGACCCGGGATTGTCCCTGAATTATTTTGTTTTAGTGTTGCTATACACGGAAACTGAACAACAGCAGAAAGCAATGGATTGCGTTGAAAAAATTTATCGCATTGATCCCAACTTTTCGGCATCGGTCTTTATCGAAAGCTTGCCCTTTGGCGATCCGAAAATAGAAAACAGACGCGCCGACCTGCTTCGAAAAGCTGGCATGCTAGACTAATCTAACTTCAACTCCACGAAGCAATCAGCAAGTCCCTGCAAGGTGCTGCGTGCCAGATGTTGACAACTGAGAGTCAAAGCGGCCTTTAAATTACGATTTTCGGATCTGCTGTACTTCCGCAATGTGCCGAAGCGGGAGTAAATGATTATCCCGCGAATGACTGCTCCTGAGAATCGTTCTTGAATTAGTCGGTTTTTGAAACCTACTCTAAATAGCTGTCGTTCAGATTGCATCGAGCTAGGGCGGCTTCGTGCCCTTTGCTGCCGTTTGACTTTCAGCATTTTGCATTTCTGGTTTACTCACACCGATACCATTGGCAAGCGGATACTATTTGAGCCACGGAAGACGATCTGGCAAATCAGTAAACCGATAATTACTATCAATAGCAGCCCAGTAAAAATCACCTGGTGATCATTATTAATAGCTAACGCCATGCGTTCTGTATGGTTGCAAGATCTCGAATCATCACATCAGGTTGATGTGGAGCAGAAAAGACTGCATGCAATTTACCATTGGGATTAACCAGAAGTATAGATGTCGTATGGCTAATCAGGTAGGAATTTTCCAGTCCTTCGGGGACACCCTCCTGCGGATCAAAAATCTATACGTTTCCGTTCAGGTGATAGACTCGTTCAGAAAAAACTCCCATCGATTTAGCGAGCCGATCAACGATGGACTGTTTGCCTGTAACCCCAATAAAGGATGGGTGGTAGCTGCCTGCATATTGCTGTAATAATTCTTGAGTATCCTGCTGTGGGTCTAAAGATACAAATGTAACCTGTGGTGGTTGGATTTCTACAGCAGGGTTCTTCTCAATTTTGCGCATTATTTCTGCCATCATGAGGAGTTCTGTCGGGCAGACATCTGGGCAGCGCGTATATCCAAAAAAGAAAAGCGACCATTTGCCTTTGATGCTATCGAGATCATACTTCCCCAGTTGGGGATGGATCAACTCAAAGTCTACTATCGTGGAGGCTTTCGGAAGCACGAAAGCTGCCTCAGTCTCGGGTATTTCGACGGATTGCTCGCATCCAGTCAATATGAAAAAAACTGCGATCAGTAGCAGGGGACTAGGAATATATTTTTGCAACATTTCGGCTTTCTTTTTCATCCCAACAATTTTTTTTGCTAGCAGTAAAAGGCGATAGCCAGTCTACCGTGACATGAATCCATGCGCTTACCCGAAAAACCGTCAGAGAAATACCCAGATCAAGGTTCAATATTCGGGCAGGCTCATGCTATCGGTTGACAGTCAATCTGTTTTCATCTCATGGCTTTCGTGGTTCATCATCATTTTTCCCTTGCGAACTGTAGCGCTCACCATCTGCTCTGAGCCATCACTGAGAACCAGTGTCAGGTGGACAATTTCACCTATAGCAGGAACCTTTTTTGGACCTACCAGCATGATATGCCAGCTTCCAGGTTCCAAGACGGTGGAAGAGTGGGGGGCTACGGGAATAAACTTTTGTGGAACCATTTTCATCATCCCATCAGCCATAATGGTACGGTGCATTCCAACTCCATCTGCTTCCAGTGAAGTACGTACCTCAACCACAGAAATGGCTGAAGTGGAGTGATTTTCCAGTACCATATAAGCTGCTATCGTGGGTGCCACCGGCGGTGCTGCCCGTACCCAGGGATCTTTTACCATGAGTTCTTCAGCCTCGACTGAAAATGCGCCCATCATTAACAATATTGTGCCCAGAGCACGGAAAATACTTAATTTCATTTTGTAACCTCTAAAATTTTAAAGCTCTTGAAATTCGATCCTGTCGGATTGAACTGTTAACTGTTTTGTTTAATTTGTAACCCCCGATTTGTATGGCCATGGAATCCCTGTTCAGGCCACACAGGGGCAGAGCTTACACAGGTGGTGCGCGACTCAGGAAGCGGGGGAAAAAGAAGGGGGTAGGATGCCAGATAAAGCGGCTCGATCTGCCCCCTGAAATCCAGTACATATCGGGCATCGATCAGTAGTGTATAGGGTTCAGGCTGGCCATTCAGATTAGCCTGGATAATACAGACTGGACACTCACGGCAATTGGGATTGCTCTGCTCCTGGTTATCCTCCAGGGCAATAAAAATGGTTTCCTGCCCATACATAGTGCAAATGGTTTCTGTATAGCCCTTTGCCGTTTGAGCCATTGCCCCCTGAAAAGCGGGCGCAATCGATTGCAAAAGAAATGCCAGCGCACTAATCAACAGGATAGTACGTTTTCTTTTAGTCGTGGCGGAACTCACTTGCATAATGCAGAAGAGTAACAGGGAAATCTGATTGTTGCAGTTGATTTAAGTCAATTTACCTTCCCTTCCAAACTGGGCCGCGATCGTCGGCAAAGCTTTAAACCCCTGTGATCAAACAATCCTGGGAGGCTGGCCATTATACCGGCTCAAGGAAAAGGAAAAGAATCATTTGAATAGCGGCATCACCCGGGTAAGATGGTGTTAATGTTTCTTATACACGGCCTTACAGTACGGCAACTTGGACAGGCAATATTTTAATTACATCGAAATTTTTGGTTTGCTTCTGCCTCGCCTTTCAGCTATCAAAATCTATCCACTGGAGATCGATATCCGATGAACGCCAGGACTGCAGCCAATTTATGTTGCATGCACGAATATTGTGATATGCGACTGTTTGTTTTCATATACTCTCATCCATTGATTGCTTTATCAATGACCTATAATGTGCCGTTTTCTGCTATTAAAGCTTAACCACACAAACGACTGCTTTTAAGCTGGCATAGCCTCATCTGCACCAAAAATCGTGCAAGGGAATTATCGAGAATCCAGGAAATGGCGCGCTCGGCGGGAGTCGAACCCACGACCTTTGGCTTCGGAGGCCAACACTCTATCCATCTGAGCTACGAGCGCATTTTTGTTTTGCTGACTACTGCGGCGTGATTGTAAACCATAGCCAGGCGTTTTAGGCGGCTCCAGCAAATATTTTTTGCGAATTCCCTGTTTTTCGAGGATAATGCGCAGCAATTTTCTGCCCCTGTTAAATTCGTGGAGATAACGAGTGAGTTCTGCACATAACGAAACATTTTCGCCTGCCAACCTGAAGGTCCTTGGTGGCTTGCTGCTATTCGCAATTATTCTCGGCGAGGTGGTGTTCAATAACCGCGGTGGGTCCGATGCCATGGTCGACCCGATGGGCTCAATGGAAGACATCGCCATGCGCCTGAAACCGGTGGTAACACTCGATGATATACGTGCCGGCAAGTCGACTGCGTCAGCAGCGGTGGATACGGGCATGGCGTCAACGTCAGCAGCAGCGGATACGGCCAGCAAGACGCCGGAGCAGCTTTATCAGGGCGCCTGTTTTGCCTGTCATGGGACCGGTGCCGCGGGTGCGCCCAAGCTGGGTGATGCCGCCGCCTGGTCCGCTCGTATCGGTAAAGGTATGGATGTATTGGTTGCTTCGGCTATCAAGGGTATAGGCGCCATGCCTCCCAAGGGTGGATCGCAGTACAGCGATGATCAACTACGCGCTGCGGTTGAGTATCTGGTAGAGGGATCTAAATAGTATTTGCTGTTATTCCTGCGTAAGCCACGGTCCGGTGTAAATGGACTTATGTTATGCGGCACTATTTCAAGATCCCGGAACGCCGGACCGCTGCTTACGCAGGGATGACGGATAGTCTTACGCAGGGATGACGGAAAGTAAAGCGACCCCCGGCCCTTTTTTTTATGCCTGTCTGCGCCGGTAGGAGGTTGCCTCCGCTACATGTGCCTGCAAAATATTATGCTCGCCGGCCAGGTCGGCAATCGTCCGGGCCAGTTTGAGTAACTTGTGATAACTGCGGGCAGTGAGGCGTAGTTTCTCCAGCGCCGCCAACAGCAGTTGTTCGCTGCTCGAATCAAGCTCGCAGTATTTATCCAGGTCTCTATTATCCAGATACGCATTGACGCATCCCTGGCGATCGATCTGGCGTTGACGTGCTTCGATAACCCGGCTGCGTACCTGCTCGCTGCTATCCCCGGTTATCTTCTGACTACCGACCAGTTCATGTCTTTCCAGTCGGGCGAGTTCGATCTGAATATCGATTCTATCCAGTAACGGCGCCGATAATTTGTTTCGATATCGCCCCAGTTGTTCTACCGAGCACTCACATAGCGCAATCGAATCGCAACCTCCGGGACAGGGGTTCATCGCTGCCACCAGTTGAAACCTGGCCGGGAACTGGGCCTGGCCCGAAGCGCGTGAAATATGTATTTGTCCGCTTTCCAGCGGCTGGCGGATCACTTCTATCGATCTGCGATCGAATTCGGTTAATTCGTCGAGAAATAAAACGCCATTGTGCGCCAGCGAAATCTCGCCCGGCCGGGGTTTGCTGCCGCCACCCACCAGTGCTACCCCGGACACGGTATGGTGTGGCGACTGGAAGGGGCGTTCAAGCCAGTTTTCGGGGTTGACCGGCTTATGGCATAACGAACGAATGCTGGCAGTGCTCATCGCTTCGGCTTCGCTCATCGGTGGCAGAATCGAAACCAGGCGTTGTGCCAGCATGCTTTTACCGGTACCCGGAGGCCCCATCATCAGCATGTGATGCCCTCCCGAAGCCGCGATTTCGAGGGCCCGTTTGGCCTGGTATTGGCCATACACATCGATCAGGTCAAAGGCGTAGATGGACGATTTCGCTATCGCCCCGGTTTCAGCACTGGGTAAAGCCTGGCCGGCGTTCATGCTGGCACATAACTGTCCCAGTGAACTGGCCAGGTGTATCGGTAAATCACGTACCAGGGATGCTTCCAGGAGATTGTGCTCGGGGATGATGACCGCCTGCTGTGCCTGTTTACTGGCGATTAACGCCGGCAACAATCCTTCAATGCCGCGGCAGCTGCCGCTTAACGCCAGTTCCCCATAACAGTCGAAACCATCCAGCGGGCGGATGTTGATTTGTTTTGACGCGGCGAGTATGCCGAGCGCGATCGGTAAATCATAACGTCCTCCCTCCTTGGGCAGGTTTGCCGGCGCGAGGTTAACGGTGATGCGCCTTGCCGGAAATTCAAAGCCGGTATTCAGAATCGCGGAACGCACCCGATCACGGGCTTCTCGCACCGCGGTTTCGGGCAGACCCACCACGGTAAAGTTTGGCAAGCCGTTGGAGATATGAACTTCGACGCTGACTTCGGGCGCTTCCATGCCCAACTGGGCGCGGGATTGGAGCAGGGTTAATGACATGTCGGAATCCTTTCCTGTGTGGTTGAACTATTGCAGAGACTTTTCCAGTTCCTTCAGTTTGGTCTCAATAGATTCGAGTTTAGCACGAGTACGTTGCAAAACCCGAGCCTGAATATCGAATTCCTCGCGGCTGACGAATTCGTATTGTGCCAGTTGCTGTTGCAGCAGTGTTTTGAGTTGTTTATCGAAGTCGGATTTAAGTTGTTGCAGACCAGCTGGCAACAGGCCGTTGATCTTGTCCGACAGACGATTGATGGTTTGATTGTCGATCATAATTGCCTCTTATTGGTGCACATAGTGCGAAATTTGCACTAAAAAGGTGCAATTAATGCCTATATAGCTCTGATTCTAACCAGAATTTGCCTGCTTGCCCAGTGTCGCCAAAATAGACCCCTAAATTTTGGAGACCAAGCTTATGAAAATCATTACAGCCATTATCAAGCCGTTCAAGCTCGACGATGTCCGCCAGGCACTTGGTGATATCGGGGTGCAGGGTTTGACGGTATCGGAAGTGAAAGGTTTCGGCCGGCAGAAGGGGCACACCGAACTTTATCGGGGCGCCGAATATGTGGTTGATTTCCTGCCCAAGGTCAAGCTCGACATCGCCATCGACGATGACCTGCTCGACCAGGTCATCGAGGCGATTACCAGTAGCGCCAACACCGGGAAAATCGGCGATGGCAAAATCTTTGTAACATCCCTGGAGCAGGTCGTGCGTATTCGTACGGGCGAATCTGGTCCGGCGGCGCTTTAGGGGAATAATTATGGAAAATCAAATATTTCAATTGCAGTACGCACTCGATACCTTTTATTTCCTGGTTTGTGGCGCGCTGGTGATGTGGATGGCGGCTGGTTTCGCCATGCTCGAAGCGGGCCTGGTTCGCTCCAAGAACACGACCGAAATTCTCACCAAGAATATCATATTGTTTGCTGTCGCCTGCGTCATGTACATGGTCGTCGGTTACGACATCATGTATGGCGGTGGCCTGTTTCTAAGTGGCATTGCCGGGGGTGAGACCCTGGTTGCCGATGCGCTCGCGGCTTCCGCGGAGAATGGTTTCGAAGGTGGCTCGGTGTATTCGGCGCCTTCCGATTTTTTCTTCCAGGTTGTTTTTGTCGCGACCGCGATGTCGATCGTTTCAGGCGCGGTAGCGGAACGCATGAAACTCTGGGCCTTCATCGGTTTCACGGTGGTGATGACCGCGGTCATCTACCCGCTCGAGGGCAGCTGGACCTGGGGTGGAGCAAGCGTTTTCGGACTCTACAGCCTTGGCGAAGACTTCGGTTTTTCTGACTTTGCCGGTTCCGGTATCGTGCATATGGCCGGTGCAGCCGCGGCGCTTGCCGGGGTGTTATTGCTCGGTGCGCGTAAAGGCAAGTATGGTAAGCAGGGCCAGATAAATGCGATACCCGGCGCCAATCTGCCCATGGCGACGCTGGGAACCTTTATTCTGTGGATGGGCTGGTTTGGTTTTAACGGTGGCTCGGTGCTCAAGCTCGGTGATATCGCCAATTCCAATACTGTGGCGATGGTATTCCTCAATACTAACGCGGCGGCGGCCGGTGGTGTCGTAGCGGCGTTGATTCTGGCCCGCATCCTGTTCGGTAAGGCTGATTTAACCATGATTCTAAACGGAGCCCTGGCTGGACTGGTGGCGATTACGGCCGAGCCATCAACCCCGTCGGCACTGGAGGCGACCCTGATCGGTGCAGTCGGTGGTGTTATCGTCATATTCTCTATTGTCGCCCTGGACAAGCTCAAAATCGACGATCCGGTAGGCGCCATTTCAGTGCACGGCGTGGTTGGACTGTGGGGGCTGCTGGCGGTGCCGCTGACCAATGAGGGCGCCAGTTTTGTCGGCCAGATCGTTGGCGCTCTGACCATCTTCGTCTGGGTTTTCTTTGCCAGCCTGGCGGTGTGGTTCCTGCTGAAGAAAATCATGGGTATCCGCGTCAGCGAGGAAGAGGAATACGACGGTGTCGATCAGTCAGAATGTGGACTGGAAGCCTACCCGGAATTTACCAGGACGATATAATAAGGAATTTATATTTAGTCGGGGTCGGTTATGCTGGCCCCGACTTTGTCTGTGCTACCATACGCGATATTCCACTAACGCGCTGAGCGGTCATATACAACCCATGTTCTGCCATATTTATCGAAGTATCAAGAGGCTGGATACCTACCTCTACCTCCAGCAAAAGGATGATTTTTCAGAGGTCCCGCAAGATCTTTTGCAGGTATTCGGAGAGCCTGAATTCAGCTTCAGTTTCAATTTGACCCTGGATCGCAAACTGGCCAAGGAAGACACCAGCGAGGTGCTGGAAAATTTGCAGAACCAGGGCTATCACCTGCAGTTGCAGGACGATGTGCTGATCGAGCAGATGCTGGCGATGAAGGCTGTGAATTAAACCGATTCAATAACCCTGGCCGAATGAATTCGGCCCTACAGGTGCTATCTGTCCCCCGGGTTGCAGGGTCGAATTCATTCGACCAATGCTCTCGATTCTGGAATTAAAACCGATCCCGCAGCGCGTAGTAGGTCATTCCCAATACCAGTCCCGGCCAACGTAACAGGTCACCGCCTGGAAAACTGTGGGTCGGAATTTTTCCGAATAAGTCGAATTTCTCCGCTTCCCCGGCAATGGCCTCGGCAACCAGTTTCCCGGCCAGCGTTGCCATGGCGACGCCCTGTCCGGAATAGCCCTGGGCAAAGTAGGTGTTGTGTTTACCAATCCGGCCAAAATGTGGCATCCGATTCAGAGTAACCGCTAACGCGCCGCCCCAGGCATAGTCGATTCGCGTGTCGGCCAGTTGCGGATAAACCTGTAGCATCGGTTTACGCACGAAACTGGCGATATCGCTGGGGAAATTCTGTCGATAATTTTCGCCGCCACCGAAGAGCATGCGTTTATCCGCGGAGAGGCGATAGTAGTTGACCACGAAACGCGAATCGGCGATGGCCAGGTCGCGCGGATTGATTTCCCGCAGCAGTTCATCACTCAGTGGCTCGGTGGCGATGACAAAATTGTTGATCGGCATAATCTTGCCGGAAAGCCGTTTTTCCAGTTTAC
>Ga0164320_10000411_pt1 | contig 13779 bp, 12 predicted proteins | sample GuaBasSediGuay11_FD_113736 | JGI IMG/M metagenome (GOLD analysis project Ga0164320, IMG submission 113736) | Subseafloor sediment microbial communities from Guaymas Basin, Gulf of California, Mexico - Guay11, Core 4567-28, 0-3 cm | ecosystem: Environmental > Aquatic > Marine > Hydrothermal...
GTCTATTTTTTCTTCTTTAGAAAGCTTAAATGCGTCATTACGCATAGTTGTTTCTTTAGATGTTTCAATATGGTCATTTCCTATAGATTCGAATTCTTCTCTGTTGTTGTTATATTTCATTTGTTTATATTTATTGTTTTTTAACAGTCACATGCTGTTCGCTATTAATCATTTTCTTTTGGAGAGAAAAATTTTAACAAGCTCGTTTCATTTATCTGATATATCATATTTCAGTTTGCAAAGATAAGTAATTCACTTTTGTTAATATTTGAATTAACAAACAATTAATTGTAGTTAATCTTCTATATCATCTATTAAAAGAAAAAAGTATCATCGATTAATCTATTTATTATATTTTAGCAAACCTAATATTAAAAACGGAGTGTTTTCATTTTTTTTTACAATAATGCAACTATTTTAAAATGAAAAAATCGAGTTTATTTTACATTTTCTTTTTTATATTGCTTTTTAAAATGACTATGGCTTTTAGTCAAGGATTAACTTGTGGTGAAATACAACCTTTTTGTGCTGGAGATACAACCTTAATTTTTGAAAATTCATCTGGTGCTGGAAATGCTGAAAGTGGTCCTGATTATGGCTGTTTAGTGACTCAACCAAATCCGACATGGTATTATATACAAATTGATCAAGATGGAGATTTATTTTTTACTATAGAGCAAAATACATCTGTAGATTTTACAGGAGCAGGTATAGATGTGGATTTTATTGCTTGGGGTCCTTTTCCAATTGCGAGCGCATGTAACGAACTAACTGCAGCTAATCAAGTTCCCGGCAGTTGGCAAGCAGGTGATTCTCCATTTAATACAACAACTTCTCAAGGATGTAGCTATTCTCCAAATTCAATTGAAAGTTTCAATGTTATTGATGCCAATGCAGGCGAATTTTATGTTTTAGTAATTACTAATTTTGAAAATGTACCTGGTTTTATCCTAATGCAACAAACTAATATTGGAGGTGGTTCTGGAGCAACAGATTGTTCAATCGTAACAACTATTAATTACTGTGAAGGCGAAGTTGTAACTCTTGATGCTACAACTAATAATGCTGTTTTATATGAATGGTATAGAGATGCAGTATTATTGCCAGAAACAGGTCCAATTTTAAATAATGTCATGGCTCCAAGTGCAATTTACACAGCAAATGTTTATGATATTGCTAATAATCTTATTTCAACAATAGAGTTTAATATAAATTTTAATAGTGTACCAATTGCATTTCAAGCGGATAATATATTACAATGTGATGACAACAATGATGGGATTTGGGATTTTGATTTAACAATTCGAGAAGCAGATGTATTAGGGACACAAGATGTTACACAATTTACAATATCATATCATGCAAGTCAGGCAGATGCTGATGTTGATTCAAATGCGATACCAAATCCGACTACGTTTACAAATACATCAAGTTCTCAAACTATTTATGTGCGTATCGATAATAATGATAATAATGATTGTTTTGATACTACAAGTTTTTCAATTGAAGTTTTCGATACACCTACAGCTAATTCTGCTATAGATATCGAACAATGTGACAATATGGATGATAGCAATGACACAAATGGAGTGGTAACCTTTGATTTATCGACAAAGATTAATGAAGTGTTAGGCACACAATTATTAACAGAATTTGAAGTTAAGTTCTATTATACACAGCCAGAAGCAGATGCTGGAGTAGTAGGCACAGATATTATGACACCAATACAAAACACAAGTAATCCACAGTCTATTGTAGCGAGAATAGAAAATAGGCTTAATACAAACTGTTACGATACGATCACTTTCAATTTAATTGTATTTGAATTGCCAGTAGTGTTACCATTAATAGAGTTATTTCAATGCGATGACGATACTGATGGTTTCACAGAGTTTAATTTAACAGAATCTAACGAATTAATCTCAACAAATTATTTAAACGAAACATTTACATATCATATATCCTTACCAGATGCCGAAAACGGATTTAATGCAATACCAAATGAAACTACTTATTTAAATATCGATCCATCTGCCGCACCAGATATATTATATGTAAGAATTGAAAATGCTAATGGTTGTTATAGAACATCTCAGCTAAACCTATTAGTATCAACAACAGAAATTCCAGCCAATTTTCAATTAAATTATGAAGTATGTGATGATACTTTAGTAGATGGAGATGATAGAAATGGAATAGCGTCATTTGATTTTAGTGATGCCACAGCACAAATAACGAACTTGTTTCCAATAGGTCAAACATTAACTATAACATATTATGAAACTTTAAGTGATGCTTTACAAGAGACAAATGCTATTGTAGATATAAGTAACCATAGAAATGAAACTTCATCTTTTAGTCAAACTATTTTTGTTCGAGTAGATAGCGATATAGATAATGCTTGTTTAGGTTTAGGAGAACATATTACACTAACCGTAAATCCTCTACCAATTATTGATTTAGAGGATGAATATTTGTTATGCTTAAATACAAATGGGACAGAGGAAGTAGATTTACCTATAATAGACACTGGATTGTCAGATACAGCGTATAGTTTTGTATGGAGTTTAAATAATACGATAATAACAGGATTTACAGGATCGAGTTATGCACCAACACAAGGAGGAACGTATAGTGTTTTGGTAACTTATACTATAACAGGCTGTCAAGATATTGATTCTACAATAGTATATGAGAGTGAGCCACCAACAGTTACAGCAGAGTTAATTTCATTAGCATTTGCTGACAATCATGTCATAGAAGCTACAGCAATAGGTAGTGGTGTGTACGAGTATAGTTTAGATGGTGGACCATGGCAAGAAAGTGGTATTTTTGAAAACGTTTCACCAGGAGAACATATAGTAACAGCAAGAGATATAAATGGTTGTGGTATAAATACAGCTATAGTAATAGTGATTGATTATCCATTATATTTTACACCAAATGGTGATGGTTATCATGATACATGGAATATTGTAGGTATTGAAAACCAGCCTACAGCAAAGATTTTTATCTTCGATAGATATGGTAAGTTGTTAAAGCAGATTACTCCTATGGGTAATGGTTGGAACGGAACCTATAATGGCAATAGATTACCAACAAGTGATTATTGGTTTACTATCGAGTATAATGAGCCTAGAATGGTACAAGAAAACAATTCAAAGCCCATTTTACTCTTAAGTATTAATTAAAAGAATATGACACCTTAAGTTATTATGCTCCAAAACGTATATGCTAATTGTCTTTTGTTAAGAGAGAGAAGTCTGAAAGTAAGAGTTATAAAAGTAAAAAACATAGTATTTTTATTGGTATTTATCACATTATTTACTTGTGATAGTGAAGATGCAAACGACTGTTTTCAAACATCAGGTATTATTGTGCAACAAGAAGTTACTGTTGATGCTTTTACAAAAATTTTGGTAAATCGTGACGTAGCATTAATACTAAAACAAGGAGCAGAAATTGAAGTTATTATAGAAACAGGAAAAAATTTGTTAAACGATGTTGAAGCAAAAGTTGTTGATAACAAGTTGCAATTAACAGATAACAACACTTGTAATTATGTTCGAGATTTTGGCATTACAAAAATTTATGTTACTGCACCAAATATTACTGAAATACGAAGCTCTACACAATATGATGTGTCATCTGATGGTGTGTTGAATTATAATAATTTACAACTCATATCTGAAGATTTTAATGTTCCAGATAGCTTTACTGTTGGCGATTTTAGATTAGACGTTAATACTTCAACATTAAGAATTACTACTAATAATATTTCCTCTTTTTATATTACAGGGCAAACCGAAAATTTAAACATTGGTTTTTTTGCTGGAGCAGGGCGTTTTGAGGGTGAAAATTTAATTGCTCAAAATGTGGATGTGTTTCATAGAGGCAGTAACGATATGATTGTAAATCCGCAACAATCTTTAAAAGGAGAACTTCGTGGTACAGGAGATTTAATTTCTGTTAAGCAACCTCCAATTGTAGATGTAGAGCAATTTTATACAGGACAACTTATTTTTGTGGATTAACAAATTCCTACGAAGGCAGGAATCTAATAAGCGATTTCTAACATAATTGATCTTTTTGTAATACGCAATTCCTTAAAAGAAATGAGAATAAACAGGAGGATTAAATTTTTAGTCAAATCATTAAACAGTTTACCCAAAACTAAACATTAAATAATTTTAACTATGATTTTTTTAATAATCTTTAAAACTTTAAGTAAAACTCCAAAAAACACAACCTCACATTTTGATTTGTTAAAATATTATTTACTTTAGCCAAGTAATTATGAAAGCAACAACAAATTTTACATATTATAACTGGTTTTATTTCTTTTTTAGCAAAAGAAACGAGATGTTATAGGTGTAATTTATAAAATATAAATTAAAATATAAGTCTCGATGTTAATTCGGGACTTTTTTTGTTCAACAAATTTGTTGAACAAATCCCAATGAAGATTGGGATCTTATTAAAAGAACAATATTTTGATAAAATCAGTAGCAATACAAGGCGTAAAAGGATCTTACCATCACATAGTATCAAAACATTATTTTGATGATGATGTTGCTTTAAGAGAATGTTTATCGTTCGATAATGCGGTAGATAGCCTTCTAAATAAAGAAAGTGACGCAGTAATTATGGCAATCGAAAATTCTATTGCAGGATCTATCATTCCAAATTATGCATTAATAGATAATCATAATCTTCATATTATTGGAGAATATTATTTAGATATTCAGCATCAATTAATGGCATTACCTAATCAAAAAATTGAAGATATTAAAGAAGTATATTCCCATCCAATGGCATTATTGCAGTGTAAAGAATTTTTTAAAAACCATCCTCATATTAAATTAATTGAAGATAAAGATACAGCCGAAGTAGCACAAAGAATTCAAGAGCATAAACTTAAAAACATTGCTGCCATAGCAAGTAAATTAGCAGCTAAAATTTTTAAACTTGATATTTTAGCAGAAAGTATTCAAACCATAAAACATAACGAAACCCGATTTGTTATTGTAAAACGTAAGAATCGCGAAATACCAAAACACAAAATTAATAAAGCGTCTTTAAAATTTGAATTATCCTCTAAACGAGGAAGTTTAGCTACAATACTTAACGTGATGAGCGATTGCAAATTAAACCTCACGAAAATTCAGTCCTTACCAAAAATTGATACACCTTGGTTTTATGCGTTTTTTGTAGATGTAACTTTTAAAAAGTATGACGATTTTAAAAAAGCAAAGTCAATTATAGAAATTATGGCTCAAGATTTTAAAGTTTTAGGCGAATTTAAAAACGCAAAGTCATGATTGAGTCAGCAAACAGATTACAATCGGTTGAAGAATATTACTTTTCAAAAAAATTGAGAGAAGTCAACTTGCTAAAAGCGAGAGGGTTACCTATTATAAATTTAGGAATTGGAAGTCCAGATTTGCAGCCACCTCATAAGGTTATTACTACTTTAACAGATAGTTTAACCAATCCAGATGCACATAAATATCAAAGTTATCAAGGTTTAATGGAGTTAAGAGAAGCTATGGCTAACTTTTATAGAGAGCAATTTAGTGTAGCTTTAAGTCCTAAAACAGAAATACTCCCATTAATGGGAAGTAAGGAAGGAATTATGCATATTTCTATGGCATATTTAAATGAAGGAGACGAAGTGCTTATTCCAAATCCTGGCTATCCAACATACCAATCAGTTACAAAGTTACTTGATGCAAAACCTATATTTTACGATTTAATTCAAGAGAATAATTGGTTTCCAGATATTTTAGCTTTAGAAAAATCAGATTTAAGTAAAGTAAAATTAATGTGGATAAATTATCCACACATGCCAACAGGAGCTAAAGCAACGTATAAGTTATTTGAAGAACTAATTGCTTTTGGAAAGCGAAATGACATTTTAATTATTAATGATAATCCTTACAGTTTTATTTTAAATGATGCTCCAAGAAGTATTTTAAGTGTAAGAGGCGCAAAAGAGGTCTGTTTAGAATTAAACTCTTTAAGTAAAACCTTTAATATGGCTGGATGGAGAGTGGGAATGGTTTTGGGAGATCAAAAATATATTAATAACATTTTGAAAGTGAAAAGCAATATGGATTCTGGAATGTTTTACGGCATTCAAAAAGGAGCAATTGAAGCCTTAAAATGTTCCGAAATGTGGTACATAAGTTTAAATAGCGTTTACGAACAAAGACGTAAACTAATTTGGAAATTGGCAGAAACATTAAACTGTACCTTCGATAAAAATGCTTCGGGATTATTTGTCTGGGCAAAATTACCAGACTTTATAAAAGCAGAAGAGTTTATTGATGTGGTTCTTAAAAACAATCACATATTTATAGCACCAGGAACAATTTTTGGTAGTAAAGGAGAAGGCTACATAAGACTTTCTTTATGTGCTTCAACCGAAGATATTGAGGAAGCAATAGCAAGGATTAAATAAGTTGGCATTGTTCAGTCAACAGTAAAAACATTAAATAACAATAATTAATAATTCTTCCCTTTGGGAAGATGTCTCGAAGAGACAGATGGGCATGAAAAATATTTACATCGTAGGAATAGGTTTAATAGGTGGAAGTTTTGCTTTAAATATAAAAAAGTTGAATTCCGACGCTGTTATTTATGGTGTCGATAATAATGTAGAACATTTACAAGAAGCACTTTCACTTAATATTATAGATATAAAGGCAAAAATTGAAGATGTAGCAAATGCTGATTTAGTAGTGTTAGCAATTCCTGTTGATAGTTCGGTAATAGAGTTGCCTAAAATTTTGGATAAAATTCCTGATAATGCTTTAGTAATAGATGTTGGTTCAACAAAACTAGATATTTGTAAAGCAGTAGCAAACCATCCTAAACGTAGAAATTTCTTGGCGACTCATCCAATTTCTGGAACAGAGTTTTCTGGACCAAAAGCAGCTTTTCTTGAGTTGTTTCAAAATAAAACAAATATTATTTGCGAAGTAGAGCAAACAGCCTTTAAACTTCAACAAAAAGCAATCGAATTATTTGTAAATATTGGAATGCGAATTCGATATATGAATCCTAAAGAACACGATAAACACATTGCTTATGTTTCACATTTGTCACATATAAGCTCATTTATGCTAGGGAAAACAGTTATTAATAAAGAAAAAAATGAACGTGATATTTTTGATATGGCTGGAAGTGGATTTGAATCTACAGTACGACTGGCAAAAAGTTCTCCCGAAATGTGGACACCAATTTTTAAACAAAACAAAGACAATATTATTGAAACTTTAGAAGACTATATTAATAACCTCAATCAATTTAAAAAAATGATGGAAAATGATGATTTTAATGCAGTTTTTAAAGAAATGAAAGACACCAACTACATTAAACAAATATTAAAAGGAATACAATAATTAAAAGATTAACTCAGTAGAATAAAAATGTCTGAATGACAAAAAATGCTTATGAAAAACAAAAAAGAATTAAGGACATGGTTAGATGATTTACAATTAGATCATCCACTGGTTATTGCTGGACCTTGTAGTGCAGAGACAGAAGAACAAGTTTTAAAAACAGCACACGAATTAAAAGATACTGATGTTAATTATTATAGAGCTGGAATCTGGAAACCAAGAACACGACCAGGAATGTTTGAAGGTGTTGGTGCATTAGGATTAAAATGGCTGCAAAAAGTTAAGGAAGAAACAGGTTTAAAAACGGCGACTGAAGTAGCCAACAGAACTCATGTAGAATTAGCTTTAGAACATGATATAGATTTATTATGGATTGGTGCACGATCTACTGTAAGTCCATTTATAGTTCAGGAAATTGCAGATGCTTTAAAAGGAACAGACAAAGTAATATTGGTAAAAAATCCTGTAAACCCAGATTTGGCATTATGGTTAGGAGCTGTAGAGCGTTTAGCCAGTTCAAATATTAAAAAATTAGGCGTTATTCATCGCGGATTTTCTACTTACGAAAAAACCAAATATAGAAATAATCCAGAGTGGCAATTGGCTATTGAGTTACAATCCAGATTTCCAGATTTGCCCATAATTAATGACCCTTCACACATTACAGGCAATAGAGGTATGATTTTAGATGTTTCGCAAACTGCATTAGATTTAAATTTTGATGGTTTAATGATAGAAACTCATTGTGATCCAGATAATGCATGGAGTGACGCATCACAACAAGTTACGCCACAGAGTCTGGAACAAATAATGAAAGATTTAAAAATAAGAAAAGAAACGTCTAAAGAAGCCGAATACAATAATCTAATAAATACTTTGCGTACGCAAATTGACGTAATTGATCATCATCTTATAGAAGTTTTAGGTAAGCGTATGAAGGTTTCAGATGGGATTGGGACACTTAAAAAAGCAAATAATGTCGCTGTGCTTCAATCTAAAAGATGGAACGAGATTTTAGGCAAAATGATTTTAGAAGGAGAAGAAAATAATTTAAGCGAAGAGTTTGTACTTAGAATGTTTAAAGCGATTCACCAAGAATCCATTAATCATCAAGAAAAGATATTCAGACAAAAAAATGGCTCATAGTAGTGAGCCATTTGTTGTTTTAAAAAATAATAAGATTACTTATTTCTTTTAAAAATATATCTTGTAATAAAAATTCCTTTACCATCACCTTTTCCGCCTTCACTTTCAACAGCACTAGTTACAAAGGCTAATTCCCAGCCTTCCTCTATCATTGTATTAATTTTTGAAGTAATAAGTGCATCGTTTGCAGCTATATTTTGAAAACGAATTCCTCCTAAATTGTAGAAGTTTAAAAGTTTAGTTTCTTCAAAATTTTTAATTCTAATCTCATTTCTTTTAGACTTGTTTCGTTTATCTGTTTCTTTATCGTCTGTTCTTAAAGATGTAAATTCTTTATAATCTTTATCTTCTAATGCAGAAATAATTCTAGACCTACCTACTCCATTAGGAACAATAGATTCTACACTAGTAATTACTTTGTAAACCACTTGTGCATTTACATCGATAAATGAAATGAATGCTAAAACAATAATTAATAGTAATTTTTTCATGTTGTTGAGTTTTTTAAAATTAAGTAACGAATATACGTTTTTCTTCAGTTTAAAAATTGTTATTTTGCTTTATATATTTAGTAAATGACAGGAATTGTTTATAAATCTACAGGAAGTTGGTACACTATTAAGACCCTTAATGGTAAGTTTTATGAATGTAGAATAAAAGGGAAATTCCGTTTAAAAGGTATTAAAAGTACAAATCCTATTGCAGTAGGAGACTATGTAGATTTTGAGTTAGAAACAAAAAACAACAATGTAACAGGAATCATTCATAATATAAGAGAACGTAAAAATTATATTGTTAGAAAATCGGTAAAGCTTTCTAAGCAAACACATATTATAGCTGCTAACATCGACCAAGTATTCCTTTTAATAACAATTAATAATCCACAAACATTCACCAGTTTTATAGATCGTTTTTTGGTAACAGCCGAAGCCTATTCCATAAAAACAGTCTTACTCTTTAATAAAGTTGATGCTTACGATGAAAACACCTTGTTAGAAGTGAAATATTTAGCAGCACTATATAGGAAGATAGGTTACAAATGCATAGATATTTCTGCTAAAACAGGAAAAAATATTGATAAAGTAAAACAATTAATGAAAGATAAAGTAAGCATGTTTGCAGGGCATTCAGGCGTTGGAAAATCGACTTTAATAAATGCAATAGAACCTAATTTAGACTTAAAGACTAAAGAAATTTCATCACAACATTCACAAGGACAACATACTACTACTTTTGCTGAAATGTTTGAGCTAAATTTCGGTGCAAATATAATAGATACACCAGGAATAAAAGGTTTTGGAGTAGTAGATATGGATAAAGAAGAAGTTGGTGATTATTTTCCTGAGTTTTTTAAATTAAAGCAGGATTGTAAATTTTACAATTGTTTGCATGTTAAAGAACCCAAATGTGCTTTAAAAAAAGCTTTAGAAAATGATGACATTGCATATTCGAGATACAAGAGTTATTTACAAATTCTAGAAGGCGAAGATGAGCATTATAGAACTGATATCTGGGATAATGAGTAGTCGATTAGCTGTATTCAATTATAGTCTAACAGTAAAAAAGAATATAAATTATAGTTTCCTCTCTTTTGGAGAGGATTAAGGAGAGGCATGAAGGCAGTAATACAAAGAGTTAGTAAAGCAAGTGTAACTATAGAAGGAGCAAAAGTAGCTTCAATAGATAGTGGCCTTTTAATTTTGTTAGGTATTATTAACGAAGACACACAAAAAGACATTAATTGGCTCTCAAAAAAAATAGTTAATCTTCGTATTTTTGGAGATGAAGAAGGTGTAATGAATACTTCACTTATTGATATTGATGGTGAAGCTATAGTAATAAGTCAGTTTACACTTCATGCAAATGTAAAAAAAGGAAACAGACCAAGTTATATAAAAGCTGCAAAACCAGAAATAGCCATTCCACTTTATAAGGCTTTTGTAAAACAAATGGAGTTAGATTTAGGTAAAAAAATTAAAAAAGGACAATTTGGAGCAGACATGAAAGTAGAACTTTTAAATGATGGACCTGTAACTATAATTATTGATACTAAAAACAAATAGTAATGAACATACAAAACGCCCAACAACAGGTTGATGATTGGATTAAAGCACATGGTATTCGCTACTTTAACGAGTTAACAAATATGGCGCAACTTACCGAAGAAGTAGGAGAAGTAGCTCGTATTATTGCCAGACGTTATGGCGAACAAAGTGAAAAAGAAAGCGATAAAGATAAAACCCTTGGCGAAGAATTAGCAGACGTCTTGTTTGTAGTATTATGCTTGGCTAACCAAACAGGAATCAACCTTCAAGAAGCTTTTAATAAAAAGTTAGAATTGAAAGCAAAAAGAGATCACGACAGGCATCATAATAACGAAAAGTTAAAGTAACTTTGTGTTGCTCTCACAAAACAGAGAGTTAAGGAGTCAACATGGATATTTCACTTGATAAATCTAAAATCGCAAATCCAAAATCGATTATAACCATTACAGGTTCTAAAAGCGAATCTAATCGGTTGTTGTTGTTACAAGCATTATATCCAGAAATTAGTATTGAAAACCTTTCAAATTCAGATGACTCTGTACTGATGCAAAAAGCATTGCAATCAACTAAAAACGTGATAGATATTCATCATGCAGGTACAGCAATGCGATTTCTTACGGCATATTTTTCAATTCAAGAAGGTAGAGAAATTATTTTAACTGGTTCTAACCGAATGCAAGAACGACCAATACAAATTCTGGTGGAAGCATTACAACAATTAGGAGCAGAGATAAGCTATGAAAAAAATCAAGGATTTCCACCTATACAAATTAAAGGAAAGACATTAACTAAAAGTAAAGTAACACTTAATGCTAATGTAAGTAGTCAATATATTTCTGCTGTACTACTTATAGCTCCAAAACTTAAAAATGGTTTAGAACTAACTTTAGAAGGCAAGATTACTTCAGTACCTTATATAGAAATGACCTTGAGTTTATTGAAAAAGATTGGAGTTGAAACATCATTTAGTAATAATATTATTAACATAAAACATAAAACTCAAAACCCAAAATCCAATAACTTTGTTGTTGAATCAGATTGGTCTTCAGCTTCATATTATTATAGTATTGTTGCCTTAAGTGATGTAGGAACGGAAATTGGTTTATCGTTTTACAAAAAAAATTCACTTCAAGGCGATTGGGCTCTAACCGAAATTTATAAAGAGTTTGGTGTACAAACAACTTTTGAAAATGATTCCATAATCATAGAAAAATCGTCAATCGTCAATCGTCAATCGTCAATAGAATTTGATTTATCAAATTCCCCAGATATAGCGCAAACCATAGCTGTAACCTGTTTTGGGTTAGGGATTGAATGTTTCTTAACAGGTCTTCATACTTTAAAAATAAAAGAAACCGATCGCCTTTTAGCTTTAAAAATTGAAATTGAAAAATTAGGAGGACAAGTAAAAATAACTCAAGATTCACTACAAATATTAGATTCAAATAGTATAAACAAAAATATAAATATTGAAACCTATAACGACCATAGAATGGCTATGGCATTTGCACCTTTAGCATTAAAAACCCCTCTAATTATTAATGATGCAGAAGTAGTTTCAAAGTCTTATCCTAACTTCTGGAATGACTTAAAAACACTTGGCTTTCAGCTAACCGAAATAATAAACACTTAAATACTTGACAAGACCTATCTTGAGATTGTATATTTGCCACTTTCTAAAAATAATCGAAAAGAAGCAAATGAAATAAGAACATTGAATTGTCTATAGATTATGATAGATTTTTCATGCGAATTACATTTGGCTTAATTGTAAAATAAACACTATCAAATGAAATTATCACACTTTCACTTTAACCTTCCAGAAGAATTATTAGCAAAGTATCCATCAGAACATAGAGACGAATCTCGATTAATGGTCTTAAACCGTAAAGAGCAAACCATAGAGCATAAGCAGTTTAAAGATATTATTGATTATTTTGATGAAGATGATGTCATGATTCTTAATAATACTAAAGTGTTTCCTGCCAGATTATTTGGAAATAAAGAAAAAACTGGAGCAAGAATTGAAGTGTTTTTATTAAGAGAACTTAATGCCGACCAACGACTTTGGGATGTATTAGTAGATCCTGCCAGAAAAATTAGAATTGGAAATAAACTTTATTTTGAAGATGACGAATCGTTAGTAGCCGAAGTTATAGATAACACAACCTCAAGAGGTAGAACCTTACGTTTTTTATACGATGGTTCATACCAAGATTTTAGAGCTAAATTAAGTGAGCTAGGTAAAACACCTTTGCCAAAATATATTAAAAGAGATGTAGAACCTGAAGATGAAGAGCGTTATCAAACTATTTTTGCAAAAAATGAAGGTGCTGTAGCAGCTCCAACAGCTGGATTGCATTTTTCAAAACACTTGTTAAAACGCCTCGAAATAAAAGGAGTAAATTTTGCTGAAATAACTTTGCATGTTGGTTTGGGAACTTTCAACCCAGTTGAGGTAGAAGATTTATCTAAACATAAAATGGATAGCGAAGAAATAGTTGTAGATACAATTGCAGCACAAACTATTAATACAGCTTTAAAAAATAAGAAAAGAATTTGTGCAGTAGGCACAACAGCTATGAGAGCTGTAGAGAGTTCGGTATCATCTAGTGCAACGCTTAACGATTATACAGGTTGGACTAATAAGTTTATTTTTCCGCCTTACAAGTTTAGTATTGCCAATTGTATGATTACTAATTTTCACACTCCAAAATCAACACTATTAATGATGGCATCTGCATTTGGAGGTCACGATTTTATTAAGAAAGCTTATGTCGAAGCTATAAAAGAAGGATATAAATTCTATAGTTATGGTGATGCAATGTTAATTATATAACATAAATATGAGCCTCGTTTTTTCGAGGCTTTTTTGTCTAAAATATGTCAGTAAAGAAAAAAGACATACGTGTACTAACCAAAGACCAATTACGAGATTTTTTTGTAAGCCAAAACGATAAACCTTTTCGAGGCGATCAAGTTTACGAATGGTTATGGCGTAAATCTGCTCACAACTTTGAAGATATGACAAACATCTCAAAGGAGACAAGGCAAATGCTTGAAGATAATTTTGTAATCAATCATATAGAAGTAGATACCATACAGCGTAGTACAGATGGTACAATTAAAAATGCGGTACGATTACATGATGGTTTAATTGTAGAATCGGTTTTAATACCAAC
>Ga0164320_10000412_pt1 | contig 13760 bp, 11 predicted proteins | sample GuaBasSediGuay11_FD_113736 | JGI IMG/M metagenome (GOLD analysis project Ga0164320, IMG submission 113736) | Subseafloor sediment microbial communities from Guaymas Basin, Gulf of California, Mexico - Guay11, Core 4567-28, 0-3 cm | ecosystem: Environmental > Aquatic > Marine > Hydrothermal...
AACCTGCAACGTGGCCGACCTCGGCGACGCCCCGATCAACCCGATGAGCAAGGACAAGTCGATCGACATGATCGAGGGCTTTTTCCGGCAGATGAAAGCGGCCAACATCGTCCCCATCGCCTGCGGTGGCGACCATACCATCCCGCTGCCGATACTGCGCGCGCTGGCCGCCGATGAACCAGTCGGGATCCTGCACTTCGACGCGCATGCCGACACGCTGGACGAGATTTGCGGCGATAAGGTGAATCACGCCACCTTCATGCGGCGCGGATACGAGGAAGGCCTGATCGACCCGAAGCGCGCTATCCAGGTGGGCATGCGCGGCAGCCGCTTTACCCCGCAGGACATTCAATACGGCTATGACGTCGGTTACAGCATCATCACCATGGACGAATACGAGGAGATGGGGCGAGCAGCCGCGATCCAGCAAATTCAGGACGTGCTCAAGGGCGGTCCAGTTTACATTTCGCTGGATATTGACGGCCTCGATCCTGCCTACCTGCCCGGCACCGGCGTTCCCGAAATTGGTGGACTGATTCCAAGAGACGTGCAGGTTATCCTGCGCTCGCTGCAGGGCATGGATATCGTCGGTGCCGATATCAGCGAGGTATCGCCCTGTTACGACCCGACCGGCATGACCTGCGTGACGGTCGCCAACCTGATGTTCGAAATGCTGTGTGTTATCGCTGCTTCGGTCGAAGCGAAACGGTCGTGAGCGAGTATCCCGACACCTACTACGCATCTACCGTCGACCTCGGCAAACCGAGGCCGGCGTTATCCGGCGACCACGAAACCGACGTCTGTATTATCGGCGCCGGTTTCAGCGGCATCAGCACTGCGCTGCATCTCGCCGAACTGGGTGTCAAGGTCACGATACTGGAAGCACAACGCATCGGCTGGGGCGCCAGCGGAAGAAACGCTGGCCAAATCGTCAATGGACTGCACCGGGAGCTGAGTTACTACCAGCAGAAATTCGATGCACAAACCTGTGCAACTTTTGAAAAGCTGCAGTTTGAAGGCGCGCGCATCATTCACCGCGTCATCGATGACTACGCCATCGATTGCGACCTGGGCAAAACCCAGGTCATGGCTGCCACGAACAGCAAGTGGGTGGTGGAGCTGGAGCAAAAACTGGCGGACTGGCAACTAAGCGGCGAAGCCGATGCTGAAGTCGTAAAAGGCAATCGGATACGGGATTTTGTTAATATCGAACGCTACAAAGCAATCCTGGTCGATCGCCGCGGCGGCAGCCTGAACCCGTTAAAACTGGTGCTGGCCGAGGCGCAACAGGTGGAAAAACTGGGTGGAATGGTTCATGAACATTCGGCGGTAACCCGGCTGGAAACCGATAGCACGACCCGCGTTTTTACCGATTCGGGTTGTGTTCGTGCCAAAAAAGTTGTCGTCTGCGGTAACGCCTATCTCGAAGGCTTGATACCCGCTCCACAACGCAGCTCGATCGTCGCCGGTTCGCAAATTCTGTGGACCGAACCGCTGCAACAGGCCCATGCCGACAATCTGATCCCGTCACGCGCCTGTATCGAGGAAGGCGATCTCGACGCCAACTTTTACCGATTGACCCACGATAACAGAATGCTGTTCGGCGCCGGTCTGAACCTGGGGCACCAGGATCGCGAAAAAATTATCCGCGTGATACGCCCGCGCATGCTCAAACTGTTTCCATCACTCAGGGACACCAGCATCGTTTCGGGCTGGTCGGGTAATTTCCTGATGACCGTCAACCATACTCCCCAGATCAATCGAATTGGCGATTCGATTTACTATGCGCAGGGATACAACGCCTTCGGAATCACGACCACCCACCTGGCGGGACGCGCCATCGCCCAGGCGATCACATCGCGCTCGGCCGAATTTGATGCTTTCTCAAAGCTGACGCACATGCCAATTCCCGGCGGGAAAATTCTGCGCGTGCCCTACGTCATGACTGGCGCCTATGTTTATCGAATCCGCGACCGATTCGGAATATAAGACCCAGTAAATGACTACATCGAATCCGGTTCGTAGAATAGCGACCATCGTAGATGCGGTTGCCGGCCACGATAAGGGAATTACGCTGGCGGAAATAGCAAACGCGGCCGGGCTTTCTCCATCGACCGCGCATAGAACGGTCAACATCCTGCTGGACGTGGGTTACCTGGCGCTCGATCCCGCAACCAAAACCTATCGAATCGGCCAGCGCATGAAACGTGTGCTGCTGTTAAGCCAGGGCTCGGGTTCGTTGGAAGAATTTGCGCGCCCGGCCTTGATTGCCCTGTCCGAACAATTCAGCGAAACCGGTTACCTGGTACAGTTTTCCGGTATAGGAATACATCTGGCGGACTATCATCTGCCCACCAGGGGTTCGAGAACCCTGGTTCATCCCGGTTTCGATTTTCCGATGCATGCCACGGCGGCAGGCAAGGTGGTTTTTGCCTTTTTGTCTGACGATATCATCGAAAATGAACTCGACAAGGATATCGAGCGTTTCATGCCCAATACCATCACCAGCAAGCGCAAGATTCGCGAGGAACTGGCGAAGGTAAAAACCCGGGGTTATGCGGTAAACGATGCCGAGCTTGATCCCGGTGTTTATGCCGTCGCGGCGCCGGTTTTCATGAGCGACGGCGAAACAATCATCGGTGCAATGGCCATCGCGGGAATTCGGGACCGGTTACTTGAAAAGCATTCTGAAACGGAGATCGCAAACTTTCTGCTCGAGTCAACAGCAGAGCTGTCCCGCTTGATTAACAACATCGACATACAGCCCAGCCAAAACATTGAAAACCATTCATAAGGTTGCGAACCTTCGAACCAAAGCAAGCAGATGATGCACATCGGCTTCACAGTTTTCGTAGTGAAGGAAACAGGCGCGCAGGGAAACCGCGCCCTTGACCTTGGTGGTGGGAATATGCGCTTCACCGCTGTTCACTATACGGTCGGATATCTGCTGGTTCAGTGAATCCAGGTCGTCTGCAGACAAATCCCGGTCAGCCGGCAGGTAGCGGAAATTGACAGTAGAAACCGATACCGGCGCCAATAGCTCCAGATCGTCCGACTTTTCGATGAGTTCACCCAGCAAACGCGCCAGGTTGTTGCAGTTGATCACCATGTCGCGAACGCCGTCCCGTCCCAGGCGGGCGATGGCAGCCCAGGTTTTCAAGGCGCGGTCGCTAAAAGTCAGCTCGAACATGTACTCGTAGGGCCACGGTACGCTGCCTTCTTCGGTGCCCTCCGCACGCAGGTAATCGGGCACCAGCGTGTAATTTTCGTAGTTTAATTGACGCTCGCGCACGATAACGGCCCCGCAGTCGAGCGGAACCTGCAGCCATTTGTGCGGATCGAGGGTCAGCGAGTTGGCCCGGCACATAGGACTGGTCATTTGGGTATAGGCCGGGTCGAGGCCAACAATACCACCGTAGGCCCCATCCACGTGCAGCCACAGATCATACTCTTCACACAGATCGGCAATATCGTCGAGGGGATCGATGGCGCCGACATTGGTGCTACCCGCGGCCGCTACCACGCAGGCCGGGCTAAGGCCTGCCGCCAGATCAGCGTCGATGGCGGCACGCAACGCTTGCGGACGCATGCGAAAATCATCGTCCGTGTCGATGCTGCGCAAATTGGCGGCCCCGATTCCCAGTTGCTCCACACATAACTGCACCGAGCTGTGCGCCTCGGCAGAAGTGTAATAAATCATCGCCGGACGATTACCCTGCAGGCCTTCCTCGCGAACGTTCCAGCCGTCGCGCTTCGCCGCCCAGTAGCGCGCGACTGTCAGGGCATTCAGATTGGCGGCGGATCCGCCAGCCAGCAAAATGGCCATGCCGTTGGGCGTGCCATCAGCGTCCACAAAGCCGCTCAATTCCATCAACCACCGGCCCAGGCTGTGCATGATGTAAACGGTAGAGTGATGGTAAGCATCCTGGCCATTGTTGAGCGTTATGGCAAGGGCATCGCTCAGGATCGAGATGGGCGCCGGCGATGTATTGACCCAGGCGTAGGAACGCGCATGGTTGGTGGGCATGGACCAGGGCATGACCTTGCTTTCCAGGAACTCCAGAATGTCGTTCGCGGCCATGCCCTCCGCGGGCAATAGCATTTCAGCAAGTTCGCGTCGCAAGGCCTCGGGTGGCGTAGCGCAATCGACCGGCAGGTCGGGTCTTTCGGTCAAGTGTTTGACCATGGTTTTGCCGGTACGTCGAAGCAGATCGGCAAAATCACGCCGATCGTCCACGTGTGGCGACTTGTAACCCTTATCCATTAGCTCAATACCCTGATTCTGGCGTTAATGGATTTAGCAGGAATTTCCCATAAAGGTAAAGCGCGGTGTTGCGATAACCCGGCAGCCGGACCCTGCCGGGCTACGGCCGCCTTGGCTGAAATCGGCACACTCCGGTCGTTGTGTTGATCTCGAATAACTTCCGAAATCGGCCCGCAGGAGATTCTCGAGTAAACTCTAACAACCAATAAATGGAATGTGGAATGTGTTAATAAATGCTGGTTTTGATTCCATTTGGGCTACCAATGGCAAAGGGTCGCCTGTGTTTCGCGACAAACTTGCCAGCGCTCCCGCGTATCACCGGTCAGCCTGGCAACCGCACGACTCTCGTTCTCGTTCTCGTTTCCCCATCACCCCTTCGCTAGCAATGCCGTAGTCCAGCGTGTCGCCGGGAATGATCCAGGGCGCGGCATCGATGACCTCGCCGGTCTCCCGGTTACCATGCAGCAACCCTTCGACGCTGCCGCTGACCGGCAGTTGAGGATGTTCTTCGATGAAGCGACCATCGGACCGGCTGAACCGGATATGGCCATCGGCGGCCCGCTCGACGCCGAACCCGCCTTCGTGTACCCGCCGGTGGTGATGACGGCAGAGTAATAAGAGATTCTCGATCGAGGTATCGCCGCCATCCGCCCAGTGCCGGATGTGATGCGCATCGACGAAACGGCGATGACTGCAGCCCGGGAACCGGCATCCGCCGTCGCGCGCCTGCAAGGCCCGGCGCAATGCCGGCGGTACGGCCCGGGTCTTGCGCCCGATATCGAGTGGATTGCCCGCGTCGTCTTCCGTTATCCGTAACAGGCTGCTGTCGCAGGTGATGCGGCGCACCGTATCCAGCGCCAATCCTGGACCGTTTTCGAGTTCACATCGGCCGGCGTCGTCCGCGGCGAGCGTTTCCGCGGTAACGTGCACCACGACCTGGTAGCGTTCCGCCGCGGACAATGCCGTGGGGCCATGGCGGAGCGTGGTTTCCGCCAGTGTCGACAGCGCATCGGCGCGGCGTTGCGCGAACCGCTCCGGGGGCTCGGATGTTTCCGCGGTAACGTCATCGGACTCGACTTCTTTCTGTTCGGCGTGGCGCGCATCCATCGCGGCGTTCAGCGCCTGCAACACGACGGCGCCTTCTTCGGCCGGTAGCCGGGCGCGGATCACGAGGCTGCCGTCGTCATCGTAGTAGTAGTTCAACTCACGCGCTTCATATTGCTGAGCGGCCCGCTCGCGCTCGGCGCGACGTTCGACGCCCCGATAGGCGCGCACCAGTTTTTCGACCTGTGCCGCGGTCGCGTAGCGGGCGAGCTCGAGCAGTTCCTTTTCGTTCTCCGGATCGGCGATCCGGGTCACGGCGCGCACCTTGGAAAAGCTGAGCTCACCGGTGGCAAACGATGCGGAGATCAGCGGTAACTGCTTGATTGCATGCGCGACGCGGACCTTTTCGCGCGCCGCGTTCATGCCGATGCCGCAACGCCAGTTGAGCCAGTGTGCGCAGGAGGTGAGTCCCCAGGACCCCCAGGGTTCTTCGTCGTCGAGTTCGGCGACAAGCTGCAGCAATTGATAACTGGCCGCGTTGATCTGCGCGCACAGGTCGGTGATTTCACGCTCGAGTGCATCGGCGCGGGCCAGGGGATTGGGGTATTCGTGCGCCTGGGAGACGCTGGCGGCGGAATCATACATGATCAACTTCCGTGTCGTTAAAGATGCGTCAATTATACCATAAAGTTGAGTATAATCAGAGAGTTAACTTGTTCTTTTTCAGTGGGAGTGATGATTTTTTTCCATCTCTTACACTTCTGTCCGTTCGGCCAAAACCAGGGCATCATCAACCTCGATGCCCAGATATCTGACAGTACTCTCCAATTTGCTGTGGCCAAGGAGTAGTTGTACTGCCCGGAGATTCTGTGTTCTCCGATATATGATCGTCGCCTTATTTCCCCTCATTGAGTGAGTTCCATATGAAGTTGGATCGAGGCCGATCTGAGTGACCCATCTTTCAACGATGCGAGCATATTGCCGTGTGGACAGATGGGGTGAGTCTCTGAATTGGCTTTTGAAAAGATAGTCACTACTAGTCAACTGCGCCTGCTCAATCAAGTTCCCCACTGACTCTCTAGTTTGTTCAGTAATTTCAAACTGGACTGGTTGATTTGTCTTTTGCTGCATGACCATGGTACGTGCTTGAATTGCGCCTCCATGGGTTACATCCATTACTCTGAGTTTGACGGGATCACAGCTCCTAAGTTTGCTATCAATTGCCAGGTTAAACAGCGCCAGGTCACGAGTTTTGTTGGCTAGTTGCAGTCGAATCCGAATTGACCAGATTTCCCTCAACTTTAGCGGCAGCTTCTGGCCAACTAGCTTGCCTTTATTCCACGGAATTCGAATGGCATGGATTTGTTTTGAATGAATCACTTTGATTCCTCCGTCTGTGGATGGAATCGAAGTATGATTTAGGGTTCTCAATACCGGCCATTCACCAATGGTAAACAAATCTCAGCAATCGCACCAAAGCAGTCAATCGGTGGGTTTCTGATAATGACTGAAATGCACATAAGAGCCATTCGTGGACTAGGCAAAGGGCCGAAATACGAACTAGGACACACACCCTCACTTCAACTCCAATCGACCCTATGAATTGAACAATCGTTTTCTTTTGTTCACTGATCCTTCAGCTCCGCCACGCACGCAAGACTCGATACGGGTGGGTGGCTAACCCTTACCCGACAGGGACTTTCACCCCGCAAGATGCGACAAGCTTTGCTCTGCGCGAAATGGCACTGCCTTAAGGCAGTGCCATTCCCTCCGCCCCCTTTTCCCCGCGGTGACAAGTTCAGCGACGAGAAAAGGGGGAAGGACTGACAAACATTGCTCCCGCTCGACTGGCTATTGTGCTGACAAATACGCCGCAATTGCGGCAATCTCTTCGTCGCTGACAACCTGCACCAGCGAACTCATGGTCGGTGCGCCACCACTGCTTCGCACACCATTTTTGATATCGTTAAATTGCCGAATCAGGTACTCGGCATTCTGGCCGGCGAGTACCGGGTAACTCGGTGACACCGGCTGGCGGACAGACCATTACCGACCATGCGCTGAACCAGCGCCGAGGCTTCGCCAGCGTTACGCGGTGGCGCGTTTTCGACCTGGGTATAGCTATGGCATAACGAGCAGGTTTGCTGAAAAACCTTTTCTGCCGCAGCCGCATCGTAAGCTGCGTCGTCGTCCATTTTGAGCGCGGCTTTCATATTTTCCCGCGCTGCAGCACTGTCCTGCGCCATTTTCCGACGTTGCTTGAGCGTTTCCTGCAAGGTCGGCGAGACCGCAATCAGATACGCGGTAACAAACCATTTATCGTGCTCGGTAATGGGGTTCAGGATGGTCGATCGGTCTGCCATGCGCGAGACCGTTTGCTGCCACGCTTGCGGCGTTCGTGGTCGCGCCAGCACGGTGCGCAAGTCATGGCACTGCACGCATTTCGCCGTCATGATGCGCCGCCCTGCGATTAATCCAGCCTTGCTGGAAATATCGGCGAGCAGCTTTTCATCCTGCAAACCGGTGCTCGGCAACAACTCGCGTACCCGTTCGATACGTTTTTGCACCATGACATCATCACCCAGCGCGGTGTTTTCCAGATAAGCTTCACGCAATGAAAACGGTAGCACCAGAAAAACCAGCATGAAGGTACACAGAAACAACGCGGTGCCGAGATAAGGCACCAGTTTGGCTTCCATGTGTTTGAAGTATCGAACAATGAAGATTTTGACAAACAACAAACCGCCGATCAGGATGCCGAGCGCCAGATGTACCACGGTGCGCGCGGGCAATTCGATTTGATAACTCCACAAGCGCGGCACCATGTTCCACATCAACAGGACATAGATGATGACAAAACCGTATCCGAGGACGCGGTGTGTGAGTATCGCTTTCGGTGGTGCGGTGCTAACCAGTTTTTCGTGATCGAACGGGAACTTCCACACGTAGAACATCAGAAAAGTAATCGTGGCTGCAAATAGCAGAAACAGAATTCCCAGTAAGCTGTTGCCCAGTGTCGAAAATATCAGCTCTAGCATAAATGTTGTCCCCCGGTTTCGGCCGGTTCAATTCACGGTCGCGCTCGTACTTTGGAGTCCTTCCGATTCATGTCTATTGCCCTCGCGCAGGATCGACGCCACCGTAGGCGACGCCACTGAGCCGCGCCATGTCGGCGTCGAAGGTAGTCAAATCGTCAAGGTTAAACTGGTTCAAGTGGTCGTGCCCGGCCGCGCGCGCCAGCACCGACATCAAGTCGACCGTGGCGCCGAAAAAGCGCGCCAGACGTTCGGCCGCGGTATCCACCGACAGGCGGGCGCGCAGATGCGGTTTTTGCGTGGCGATACCGACCGGGCAGTTATTGCTGTGACAGGCGCGCATGCCGAGACAACCGATGGCCTGCAGCGCGGCGTTGGACACCGCGATGCCGTCGGCGCCGAGCGCCATCGCCTTGGCGAAATCGGCCGGGTGGCGCAGACCACCGGTAATGATCAGTGTGATCCCATCGGCGTCACAGCGATCGAGGTGACGGCGTGCACGCGCCAATGCAGGGATCGACGGCACCGAAATATTGTCACGGAAAATCAGCGGTGCGGCACCGGTGCCGCCGCCGCGACCGTCGAGAATGACGTAGTCGACGCCAATCTCAAGCGCGGCGTCGAGGTCCTTTTCGATATGCTGCGCCGACAGTTTGAAGCCGACTGGAATACCCCCGGTATGTTCGCGTACCTCGGCGGCAAAATCGCGATATTGCTCAAGCGAGGTCCAGTCCGGGAAGCGCGCCGGTGAAATGGCCGATTGCCCCTCGGGTAAGCCGCGCACCTCGGCGATCTTGCCCTTGACCTTGTTACCCGGTAGATGCCCGCCGGTGCCGGTCTTGGCGCCTTGCCCACCCTTGAAATGAAACGCCTGGGTTTTTTCGACCTTGTCCCAGCTGAAGCCGAAACGTGCCGACGCGAGTTCGTAAATGTAGCGCGAATTAGCCTCCTGCTCCTCCGGCAGCATGCCACCTTCACCGGAACAGATGCCAGTGCCGGCCAGTTCAGCGCCTTTGGCGAGCGCGATTTTAGCTTCCTCGGACAGGGCGCCAAAACTCATATCGGAAACGAACAGCGGGATTTCGAGCTTTAGTGGCTTTTTCGCATTCGGCCCGAGAACGAGTTCGGTAGCGACGGCCTCGTCATCGAGGCGCGGCAGCTTGTGTAATTGACCGACGACAAACTGGATATTGCCCCATTTCGGCAGCAGGTCACGTGGCACGCCCATCGCCGAGGCGGGCCCATGGTGCCCGGTCTTGCTCAATCCTTGACTGGCGAGTTGGCGGATAAAGCCGACATAAGGCTCGTCAACGGTGCCATGGGGATCCTGATATGCGCCCTGGTAGCTGTTGCGATTATACGGTTGTGGATTGGCCTCGGCCCAGGCGCTGATCTCGTCTTCGTCGACACAGACCTGGCCGTCTTCGACCCAGGCGTTGAATTTCGGCAGCGTCTCGCTGTTATTGTATTCGCTGATGCCGCTGTCCATGCGGTAATCCCAGTTGTGAACCCCGCAGATCAGGTTGTCGCCGGCAACAAAACCGTCGGCCATCAACGCGCCGCGATGCGCGCAGCGCCCGTAGAGCACGCTGATGCGATCGTCGAAACGGACGATGACGAGGTCGACATCTGCGACTAGCGCATGTCTCGGTTCACGGTCGGGTAACTGATCCCATTCGATCAAGGCAGTTTTTTTCATCTTTTTACTCCTGGTTGGTATAGGTATTGTCCTGGCGATTTAGACGCAGCGGTTAGCGGTTAGGTTGCACTGCCGGGACAATTTGTGCCGAGTGACGCGCAGCTAGCCGGAAATCGCGACCAGGCCGACGCGTAGATGCAGATATTAAGATTAAGTTCAACCGACTACTGGGTGATATTTATCGTCAGCCCCCGTTTCAGATTATTATCGATATTGCGCTGCTAACGATTTAGTATTGGTTCTCTACACACTCGATTGATTCACCTGGTAAACGCGATGCAGGCAGCGAATTCCGATCTACAGGAAAGTGATATCGAATCGGCGGTTGCCAATGCTCGCCAGAGATTCGTTGAGGCAAACCCGGCCAGCCAGGACAGGCAGCGGCAGGCAACGGCATCCATGCCAGGGGGAAATACCCGTGCCGTACTGTGGTACTCGCCATTTCCACTCACCCTGGTCTCTGGAGAAGGCTGTCGCGTTACCGACCTCGACGGGCATGAGTATGTGGACCTCGTATCTGAATACGGCGCCGGTTTCTACGGACATTCAAATCCCAGGATTGGCGCCGCCCTGAATGAAGCGATAGGTAATGGCGTGCTGTTGGGGGCACCCAACCAGTACGAGGCTCGTTACGCCGAGGCGCTGTGCTCGCGATTCCCCGCACTGGAGAGCGTACGTTTCTGCAATTCCGGGACCGAGGCCAACATCATGGCTTTATCGACCGCGCGCGCCGTCACCGGCCGGGATAAAATTCTCGTTTGTCGTATTCCCGCTGGTGGACGATGACCTGGGATTTACGAAAAAACTCGACACAGCCGGCATGATCGGAATGCATGTGCGACAACACCACGCGATTGATATCGTCAGGCCCAAGCCCCAGCTGCTCCAGCCGGTTGGGCAAGTGACAGGCCTCCCCGTCCGGCCCGGCCGACCATGGAAAATGCTGCTGAAAAGGCTCGGACCAGCGTCCTCCCGGGTTCATTGCATCGGGATGACAGCCAACATCGAACAAAATCCGCCCATCCGGCCCGTCTACCAGGTAAGCCGAGATCGGGAATTCGACAAACTCGTCCCGGGCCGGATCATCCTCGGCAAGATCGCCAACAAAACTGGCGCGCTTCATCTGCATTCGACCAAGATCCAGAACATGGAGTTTGTTGCGCATTGATCATTCTCGCTTCAATGGGGCAGATGAAAGATTAATGAATGAACGCCTTCGGGTCCATAGTTGGAACGGCTTACTCAGGTCTCTTGTTTTGACCAATACTGGAATCAAGTTAACGGGCACCGCGAGGAAGAGGAGACGAAACCCGAGGGATGGGCTTAATCGGCGAACAGCTGTTTGAGGCCCTGGCCGGGGTCGGGGACGCGCATGAAGGCCTCGCCGACGAGAAAGGCGTGCACGTCGTGGTCGCGCATCAATGCGACGTCAGCCTGTGTATGAATGCCGCTTTCGGTGACTACCAGGCAGCCATCCGTAACCAGCGACAGCAATTCGATGGTGGTATCGAGACTGGTGTCGAAGGTACGCAGGTCGCGATTGTTGATGCCGATCAACTCGAGATCGAGTTTTAACGCGCGCTCGAGCTCGGCGCGGTCGTGCACCTCGACCAGCACATCCATCCCCAGCGCCTGCGCCTGTGCGTGCAGCGATGCCAGCGCATCGTCGTCGAGCGCGGCAACAATCAACAGAATGCAATCGGCGCCGATCGCGCGCGCTTCCACCACCTGGTATGGATCGACGATAAAATCCTTGCGAATAACCGGCAAACTACAGGCACCGCGCGCCGCCGTCAGGTAGGATTCATGACCCTGGAAATACTCCTGGTCGGTCAACACCGACAGGCAGGTTGCGCCCCCGGCCTGGTAGGACTTTGCAATTTCGACCACATCGAAATCTTTACGGATGACGCCCTTGCTCGGAGAGGCTTTCTTGATTTCGGCGATGACCGCGGCGCCACCCTGTTCGACGCGGCGTTTCAGGGCCGCCACGAAGCCGCGCGGCGGCGACACGTGATTCGCCTGTTCCCGCAAATCTTCCATAGACCGGACCTTGCGGCGCACGGCAATTTCGCGCTGCTTGGTATCCAGGATACGGTTTAGAATATCGGGACGTGCGTTACTCATGCGGCATTGGTCCTGGCAACCAGTTCCTGCAATACCGTGGCGCCCTTGCCGCTGTTGATCGCGTCACGCGCGGCTTCGATGCCGGCGACGAGCGAGTCGGCACAGCCGGACACGTAGATCGCGGCCCCGGCATTGAGACAGACGATGTCGCCTGCCGCGCCGGCCTGGCCCGCCAGCACTGCCTGGATCGTGGCGAGGCTCTGTTCAGCCGAATCGACTTTGAGCTCATCCAGCGAAGCCGTTTCCATACCAAAGTCGGACGGTGTAATGGTGTAGTTGCTGACCTCGCCATTTTTAAGCTCGGCGACGTGGGTTGGCGACGAAATGCTGATCTCGTCCATGCCATCCTCGGCGTGCACCACCATGACGTGGCGGCTCTTCAGCTGTTGCAGCACTTGCGCCATGGGTTCGACCAGTTCGTCATCGAACACCCCGATCAACTGGTTCGGCGCACCCGCCGGGTTAGTCAGGGGTCCGAGCACATTGAACACGGTGCGTACCGCCATTTCCCGGCGCGGCCCGATCGCGTGTTTCATCGCGCCGTGATGCGCCGGGGCAAACATGAAACCGACGCCGACCTGCTCGATGCATTCGCCGATCTGAACGGGACTGATATCGAGCTTGACGCCGGCGGCCTCGAGCACGTCCGCGCTACCTGAATTGCTGGTCATCGAGCGGTTGCCGTGCTTGGCCACATGCGCACCGGCAGCGGCGGCGACGATCGCACTCGCGGTCGAGATATTGAAACTGCCGGAGGAATCCCCTCCGGTACCGGCGGTATCGACCAGGTAATCGCAACCCACCTCGACGCGCGTGGAGAGTTCGCGCATGACCCGGGCCGCGGCAGCAAGCTCATCCACGGTTTCACCCTTCATACGCAAACCAACCAGGAAACCACCGATCTGCGAAGGCGTGCACTCACCAGTCATGATTTGCTGCATGATCGACGACATCTCGTCAACGCTCAGATCCTGTCTCCCCATCACCGATTTAATCGCGGCTTGTATTTCCATTATTCCCCCTGGCTAGCCTATGACTAGCGCTCGTTTGATCAAGAAAGTTCTGCAACAAGGCGTGCCCGTGTTCAGTGAGGATCGATTCAGGGTGAAATTGCACACCCTCGACGGCGAAGTGGCGGTGACGTACGCCCATGATTTCATCCAGTTCACCCTGCTCATCTTCAGTCCAGGCGGTGACTTCGAGACAATCGGGAAGACTGTTCCTGTCGATCACCAGCGAGTGGTAGCGCGTGGCTATAAACGGGTTGTCGATACCGGCAAACACGCCGACGCCGTTATGTATAACCACCGAAGTCTTGCCGTGCATGATTTCACGCGCATGCCGGATTCTACCACCATACACCTGGCCGATGCTCTGGTGCCCCAGGCACACGCCGAAGATTGGCTTGACGCCCGCCAGCGCCTCGATGGCGGCCATCGAAACGCCGGCCTGGTCCGGCGTACCGGGTCCCGGCGATATCATGACGTGACTCGCATCGGTGGCGACGACGTCATCGAGGCTTACCTGGTCGTTGCGTACTTTTTTTACAACGACACCGCGTCCACCGAGATATTGCACCAGGTTATAAGTA
>Ga0164320_10000413_pt1 | contig 13731 bp, 15 predicted proteins | sample GuaBasSediGuay11_FD_113736 | JGI IMG/M metagenome (GOLD analysis project Ga0164320, IMG submission 113736) | Subseafloor sediment microbial communities from Guaymas Basin, Gulf of California, Mexico - Guay11, Core 4567-28, 0-3 cm | ecosystem: Environmental > Aquatic > Marine > Hydrothermal...
ACCCTTCTCGCCCTCCGCAAGCTCCGTACCCGCCTCTATCGCTTGTTCGCAGACAGCACGTTGAGCGACGAGGAGAAAGAGGCCCGCGTGATTGCGATGTTGCGAGACACCGCAGACGACGACCTCGGCGCCGCCGCCCGCAAAACAATCGCCCAGTTCATAGCCACCGAAATGCCCTCCACAGTTCTCCCCTAGGGGGCCACGCGGCCACCTGCCACAGCAACTGAGGTTCTAGGGGCGTATCAGGTCAGAATCACAATCGGCAGGAGCCGAAATTGGATTGCATCGGGCGACGTATCCACCGGGCACGGCTGCCGAGTAATCGGTGCCGAAGTCGGGATTGGGCACCACGTAGTCCGTGCTGACGAATTGCCCGCCACTGGCAAAGGCTGCTTCCTGTAAGGAGGTGTCCCCGTCGCGCGCATGCTGCGTGGGTTCGTCGGCGCGGGTTCTCACTAGATACCCGGCGGCCACCAGCTCGCGGATTTCTTCCCCGTTGTTGAGCGCGTTGTTCACATTGAACCATCCGGCTTCCGGTTCCCCCCGGACGGAGCTGGTGAACCTCACGCGTCCTCTGAGGGAAGGGTGCCCGTCGATGTAGTGGTCCCGCGCAGCGCTTCTATTCAGAAAGACGAACATGACGCGCCCGCGCGCCTCAGCGAGCGTCAACCAGCCAACCTCCAACACGGCTTCTTCCAGAGTGTCTCGCTCGCCGCGCACATCATCGGGCGTAATGAGCTGAGCGGCGGGGAACACCGCCAGGATTTCGTCATCCAGTGCCGCCAGATCCTCGGGGCCGAATTCCAACGGGATGGTGAACCCCAAAGTTTCGGCTAGGGCATTGTCAATGGCTTCTTCCTTGGCTTCGACCATGACCGTGATGGGGACATGATCGGGGTTGGCGTCGGACCATTCCTTCAGCGAGGTCAGGCACGCTTGGAACGTCAGGCAGTGGGTTTCAAAATCTAGATCCTGAGTGTGCAAGACCTTCAGACCTGGCTCGTCCAGCTCCGGGATGCCGGACACCGGCTCGTCGCCGACCACGGAGAGACCCCGACGAATGGCGTACAGGCCTCCTTCCGGATCGGCGAAGATATCGAGCTCGAGCTGTCGAACGCAGCGGTCGAATTGCTCCTTCAATGGCAGCGCTGTGTATTCCAGGCTGTCGGCGGTCTCCTGATCGGTAAATATCGCCAGGGCCTCCAGAATCGAGTCGCGGGGTTGAATGTGATAGCTGTTGCGGGTGCCCAGCACCTGAATTTCGTTCATCCGTAGAAGCTCATCCTGCGCAGACTGCGGATCAGTATCGGCGGTGCAGCCCAAGAGGGACAAGAGGGACAAGAGGGACAAGAGCGACAAGAGGGACACGATGAAGCAGACCAGCGCAGGTCGAAAGAACGGTAAGTTGTTCACGCGCATGTTTCACGGCCTCGGTGTTGTAGGGGTTTGACCCTAGCGGTGTTTCCGAGGAGGGTCCATGCGCCTCAGCGTGCCGCCGTACCAGGCCCCGAGTCCGCTGAATTCGACCGATCCCGTGCCGCAGCCAGCTGCGCTTCCTCGTTCCGTTCGAGCAGTGAAAAGCCCTCGTGGCAGATCGTCCACCGACCCTCTGGAATCGGTATGCTCCTGCAGTTCGTGTACCTGCTGTCGATGCTCAGCGCGGACATCACGACACCGATCATCGAGGGCGGTAGCTTGATCGAACCATACGAGCGGGACTCGGACTCGCTGCCTGCTCTAGACTCGCTTGGCACGAACGTCACCCGTGAGCCGCAATCGATGAGCCGCCCACCGCTGTACTGCTCCTCGACGCACGACTCAGCGCTCGAACAGCCCATGCAGCCGCCGAGCGCGAGCGCCGCAAGCAGGATCACCGTACTTCTCATCAAGTCCCCCCCTAAGAACAGCAAAGCCCAGTTCTCGCCGTGATTCCAGTCCAGTTTCGACTTTGGTGATCCGCCCGACAGGATCGACCTGCGTACTCCCGAAAACGTTGCAAAAACAAACGGTGTGTAGCCAGCCGCAGAGGCCGACCTACTGGATACTCGGTCCTAGACACGCGCAATTCAGGAGCTGAAGAGCTACGTTCGCCTCCTGCGTCGACCCTTATGAAGACCTCGACCACATCCGCCCTCCTGCCCTGCACGCCCGAGACCTTCTGGGCTGCCTTCCTGAACGAGTCGTATCTCGAGGCGCTGTACCTCGACGAACTCGAGTACCGAGCGTTTGCTGTCATCGAGATCGGCGAGACGTCGCGCAAGCTACGCATCGTGCCGAAGATGAAGCTTCCCGCTCCGGTCGCAAAGCTCATCGGCGATAGCTTTGCGTTCGAGGATCACGGCACGCTCGACCGCGCGAAGGGCGAGTGGACTTGGCGAATGGTCCAGCCCGCCAACCTCGACTCCAAAACCAAAGCGCGCAAAGACGTCGTCACGATGCACGGCACTGTCCGCATCGAAGCATCGGGCGATGGCCACTGCCGCCGCACCGACGAGTTCACCATCGAGGCGAAAATATTCGGCCTCGGCAGCCTAATCGAGTCGAGCATCGAGAAAGAGCTACGGAGCGCCCGCACGAAGGAGTACGCGTTTCTCGTGCGATGGCTCGAGGGCTAACGAAAGCCCCGCTTCGTGTTCGAAGCGGGGCCCGTCATGCCAATGAATGAGAGGCTGGTTTTACTCGGGTGCCGACACCGAGAACAACTTCACGGAGCGAAACTCGGTGTAGGATTGGTCGTCATCGTCACCGGCGAGTGAGCCGTCGTTTCGGGCCTCGAGTCGCACGTAGCGCGTCACACGCGGGCCGGTCGAAATCACGGCCGGGCCTTCCACGACGAAGAAGTCGATGTTCGTTCCCGCGCCGATGGTTTCGAAATCGGTCACCGTCGTCCATCCGGCGTCATCCCAGGCAGGCGCAGTATCGCCCCGCTCGGCGTGGATCGATATCCGCAGGTGGGTGGTCTTTCCGTCACTAAACATCTGAAAGACGCGCGCCTCATTGAAGTCGACTGCCTCGCACGAGGCGTCGCTGCATGCATCGACGACGAGGAACCCAGTAATCGGTCCTTCGTCGCCAGGGTCGGGTGCCGCATACCAAGTTGCGCCGCTGTCCGGCTCCGTCTTGGTGCTGGTTGTCGGGCTGTCGGTCGTGTCCGGCTCGTCGCACAGCGTACCCTGCGGATACCACGAGTCATCACACCCGAGCGTGAGGTCGGACTCGTAGATGTAGTCTACGTCCTCTTCGCCAGTTCCAAGGGTCGCGGTCGTCTGAACCACCGTTGCCGCGCCGCCGCTGTTCGTGCCGTTGAGCTTGTTGTTGGTGGACCCATTCGGCGTCGGATCCTCGTCATCCGGAATACCGTCGCGGTCAGCATCCATCACGCTGCCACCCGTGCCGCCGCTGCCACCTGCGCCGGCACTGCCGCCCGTCCCGGCACTTCCACCACTGCCGCCACCGTTCGTGTCGTCACTGTCGGTGCAACCCTGCACTGCCAATGCCAACGGCAAAACCATGAATATCCAATACCAATTCTTCATAGACCCCTCCCGCACGCGGCTTCCAGCCACGACGTCGCAACAGCATAGCGGGCGCCGCCTCAGGGCGGCAACATTGGCTCACCGCCATCCGTTCAGTGCTGCCCCCCCCCCTCGCTTTGAGGGCCAAGCTCCTCCACCGTGTACCTCGGCGTAATGTGCTGCGGGCAGTTCGAATCCCACGCCTCGATGTGGAACACGATCGCTCGCTCGAGCTTCGCGTCGTAGTCCGGGTCGCGCACGGCCTCGAGCACCTGGCTGTCCCCCTCGACATACTCCGCGCGCCCCCAGATCTTGATCCGTTGCCGATTTGGGTAGTCCATCAAGAAGAGGAACGCCTTGTCGTTTTCATCGAGGTTGCCAACTGAGATGTACTGCCGGTTCCCTCGGTAGTCGGCAAAGCCGAGGCGCTGCGCGTCCAGCACTTTCAAGAACCCCTTGGGCCCGCCGCGGTGTTGGATGTACGGCTGCCCATCGGCCGAGGCCGTCGCCAGGTAAAACGAATCGCGCTCGGCGATGAACGCGGAGAGTGCGTCGGTCACGCGGTCGCCCCAGTCATGCCGCGCCATCGCTTTTTCGTACCCGGCGCGCGATCCCCGGGCCTCTTGGGCTGCCTTGACCGTCGGCGTGAAGGCGATGTCGCTGCGGTAACTCATGTCCTCACTCTGCGGCGATTCCAGTTCATAAACAATTAGGCAAAATATTGAATTATTGTATATAAATCGTGAACAATGGATCGCCTCGACCAGATGGAAGCCTTCATCCGCGTGGTCGACGCCGGCAGCTTCACCGCCGCTGCGCGCCAATGGGGCCGCTCGAAGGCCGTCGTCAGCAAGTACGTCAACGCGCTCGAAGGCCACCTCGGCGTCGAGCTCCTCCGCCGCACCACCCGTTCACTCAGCCTCACCGAAGCCGGGCGCAACTATCGCAAACGTTGCGCCGACGTCCTCGGCGAAATCGAATCCTTGGAGACGTCGGTCCGCGAAGACATCGCCGCCCCCCGCGGCCCCCTCCGCGTCACCGCCCCCCCAGGCCTCGCCAGCCACTACCTCGACGTCATGACGAACGCCTTTCTCACCCGCTATCCCAACGTCACCCTCGACCTCGACCTCACCCACCGGATGGTCAACCTCATCGAAGAAAACATCGACATCGCCATCCGCGTCACCGACCCCCGCGATTCCTCCCTCGTCGCCCGCCGCATCGCCCCCGCCCCCATTCTCGCCGTCGCCTCCCCAGACTATCTGCGCCGCCGCGGCACCCCCGAGAAGCCCGCCGACCTTCGCGACCACGACTGCATCGTCGACACCAATTTCCGCGACCAGCAGCGATGGCGCTTTCGAAGTCGGCGGAGTGGCGGCAAGGCGGAAACCGTTTCAGTCGACGGGCCGCTTCGCATCAATCACCCAGATGCCGTGCGTGAAATGGCAGAGGCCGGTCTCGGCGTGGCCCTGGTCCCAGACTTCGTCGCGCACGAAGCACTCGAAGCGGGCAGGTTGTGTGAGGTCTTGCGGGGGAGGGTAGCGTTTCAGTGGTCGATCTTGGCGGTGTACCCGCGCCGGAAGTATTTGCCGGTGAGGGTACGGGCTTACGTGGAGCACTTGTTGGCGCACATGGGGACGTCGACGGCGCCACCGTGAATCATCCCCGCCGGCTCTCCCCGAGCCGCTAATCCAAATCCACAAGCGCCCCTCGGATCGCGCCGCGGACCCCCTCATATCCAGAGTTCGCCTGCGCGTCGTCGCAATCTTCACCAGGGCAGAACATGGGCCCGGGATGGACAAACACGATCCGCCCATCGGCGCCTATAACAAAGCTAGAAGAACTCGCCCTGCGCTGCCCGCCCTCTAGCCACCACGCACGCACGGTCTTCCACATGTGATCGTAAGCGATCGGAAACCTCACTCCGAACTCCTTCGCGCGTGCGACCGCCTCGCGCCACGGCCTCTCGCTCCCCCGTGGCTTGGAGTGGTAGAGGCCGACGAACGTCACAGGCTTCTTGCGGAACTCGTCGGCGAGTTTCTGCATCGCTGGCAGGCTCGCCGCGCAGAAACGGCACCTGTCGGTCCAGAAGCGAACCATCACAACGCGCCCGTGCAAATCGCTGAGCTGTAGCGGCTTCGAGTTGGCCCACTCCGGACCCACGGTCCATTCCTTCGCTTGCGTACCCACGAGCTCTGCACCCGCGCGCGGCTTCGCTTCTTGGCCCCCAGCCACACCAGCCATCGCACAGATCACCACAAGCATGACGAAACCCAAACGCATGGCCCGGCGGTACTGCATGGGAGAACCTTACACCCGCGCCCCTACCGCGTCCCCCGCGCAATGCGGCCCTAGTCCGCAGGAGCCACGAGCTCTATGACCACCGGGGTCTCACCCAACGTAAACTCGAAGGCAGCTCGGTAGGTTTGGCCATCAGCTGTCCACTGGACCAAGTAGTCGCCAGCGGCCGCGGCGAGGGATAGGGCACCGTCCGCGCCTACCGTGGTCGTCGTTCGGGTGCGCCACCGGTCGTTCACCAAGTGCATGACCGCTTGACCCATGGGCGTGATTTGCTTTTCGTCGTCGTAGAGGCCGACGTCGTAATCGCTCTTACCGGACACGCCGTTCCAGAGGCTCCAGAATCCGAACTGAGCTACGCCGGGGTGTCCCCACCAAAGGCGCATGGCACCGGCTAGATGGGCGGCGCGGACCTGTTGGTCTTCGGGCGTGAAGACGTTGATCTCGGTAACGTGGATCGGTACCCCCGCTTCGGCGATGGTGTCGAGCGCGCGCGCATACGCGTCGAGCGGGGTGCGATTGGATACGTCGGCGCCCGGGCCAAGGTGAGCGAGTGCAGGAGTGAACTGGCCTTGAATCCCCACCGCTGCGACCGGCACGCCGGCTTCGCGCAACTCGAGCAACCGGTCGCGCACCTCGTCGGCCGTCGCGCCACCGATGCCGGTGAAGATCTCCTGAATCCACTCGTTCATCACGAGGGTGGCTGCGGGATCCTCTTCCTGTGCCCAATCGAAAGCTTCGATAGTGATGCCCGGTCCGAGCCGGTCGATGAACCACTGCGCAAGCGGCTGCAAGGTCTCGTTGGTGACGTCCCAGATCGGGATCCGGCCCTCGAAACGCGAGACCGAGTCACGAACGTGGTGTTCGAGCAGGTCGTGCAGTTCTTGCTGGTCCGCTTCGCTCAGGTTCGAGTCCGGGAAGCGATCGAGCACCCATGGCGGGATGCCCGACGAGGACAGTGGGGGCCCGTTGCCCCACACCAGGACGTGACCCTTGATATCGAGGTCCCATTGCTCACCCCAGTCGAGCACGGGATCGGTCTGACTGTAGTCGCGAACGCCCGGCTCCGGGCCAGTGACCTTCCACTTGGCTTCGCTCTCGAGCACCGCGAAGTTGAAGTACCGCGACGCGAGCTCCGAATACCATTGCAGGTCTTCCTCTGACTGGAACCTACGTAGCTCGATGGCCACACCGATCGGAAATCCGTGACGCACCAGCTCGAGGCGCACCTCGGCACCCGGAGGGGCAAGCAGGGTCAGAGGCCGAGTGCGCAGTGACTCGGCACGCGCGTCGGCTTCCTCGATGACGGCGCGCTCTTCGGACCCCAGGAGCGACAGATCCGGAGCCACCCCCATCTCGAGCTCAGGAAACTCCGCCTCCCCGGGCGTCCCCACCAACTCGACCCCGTCGCGCCGGACTTCATCGGGTGGTTCGGATGAGCAACCCAACGCAGACAGAGCGAAAATCACCAGCCATCGTCGACTCGATTGCATGACGCGCGAGTGTAGACGCTACCCCCCTCACCCCGCCAGTGCGTCCCCCAAGAAGTCATAAACCCGCCGGATCCGCCGGTTCGTCTTGAGCTCCGAGTGCGCGGTCAGCCACATCGGAAGCTTCGCTAGCTCCAGCTCCGGAAGAATGCGCCGAACGCGAGGTTCCGCGTCACCGATTTGGGCTTGCATGAAACCGATCCCCAACCCCTCCACCACCATGCGCCACGCCACCACCTGATCGTCCGAGCGAAACGGAAAGAAGTGACGGTCGACCTCCACACCTGCTGCCTGAAACCCGCGGATCACCGTATCGTCGCGGTCGTACCCAACCACGTCGTGGTCCAGTAGCTCTTCGATGTTCGAAGGACACCCACGCCGTGCGAGATAGCCCTCCGAAGCGAACGTACCCATTTCGATCTCCCCCATCCTGCGCGTGACCACGTCAGCCTGCGTCGGTCGAAACATCCGAATCGCAATATCCGCCTCGCGCTCCAACAGATTGTCGGTCGCGTTCGACGCCACCAACTCGATTTCGATTTCGGGCTCGGCTTCGCGAAGCCGGACGAGGATTGCAGGCAGCGTATAGGTGGCCATGATTTCGCTCGCCGTAATCCGAACGACCCCGGCGACCGATTCGGACCGCCCCTCGGCTGCAAGTGCGAGACGGTTCGCGGCTCCCGCCATGGAGCGTGCATGCTCGAGCAGGTCCATTCCCGTCTCGGTGAGAGCCAGGCCGCGCGAGGTTCGACTGAAGAGCTGGACGCCGAGCTGCGATTCGAGGGCTTGAACCTGCCGCCCCGCCGTGGGCTGGCTCATCCCAAGAACCCTGGCGGCCCCCGAAAGAGACCCCTCGGCGGCCGCGGCGACGAACACCTGAAGGCTGTCCCAGTCGAACTCAACGGCCACGGCTCAGTCCATTCACATATGCATATCTAACACTCATATTTAGTGTATTTACCATCATTTATGAATGCCTACAATCTCCCCATCAGCGGCGCACCGAGCGCCAACCAAGGAGGACCCCATGGAACAAGAAGTATTGGTAGTTGGAGCGAACGGGCGTGTCGGCCGCGCATCGGTGCAGGCCTTTCTCGACGCGGGCTGGAAGGTCCGCGCCTTCGTACGGAGCGGATCGGCAGACCGAGTTCGGAGCGGCGTCACGGTCTTCGAAGGAGACGCCTTCGATGCGCAAGCCGTTGCCGCGTCCGCCGAAGGCGTCGACGTGATCGTGAACGCCCTCAACCCACCGTACGAGCGCTGGGCCACCGACGTCCCTCGCATCACCGAAAGTATCCTGCACGCTGCGAAGGCCAGCCAGGCGACCGTGATTCTTCCTGGCAACGTCTACAACTACGGCGAAGGCATGCCGCTGCGCCTTCGCGAAGATACCCCCCACGCACCAACGACCCGAAAGGGAACCCTGCGCGAGGAGATGGAGGACGCATACCGCAAGGCCGCCACCGAGGGCGTTCGCACGATCGTAGTTCGCGCCGGCGACTATATCGAGCAACAGGAAACCGGCAACTGGTTCGACAGCTACATCAGCAACAAGGTGCACAAAGGCGTCGTGACGTACCCGGGTCCCCTCGATCGCGTTCACTCATGGGCATTCCTCCCGGATTTCGCCCGCGCAATGGTCGAGCTCGCAGAAGTCCGCTCCACACTCGACGATTTCGAAACCTTCGGCTTCCCCGGCTTCTCTGTCACCGGCGCCGAGCTCATCAGCGCAATCGAAACCGCAGTCGGTCACCCACTCAAAGCAAAGACATTCCCCTGGCCAATCATCCGAATGATGAGCGTATTCAGCGCACCGATGCGCGAGGTCATCGAGATGAGGTATCTATGGGATGTTCCGCACGGCGTGGATGGGAGCAAGCTCGAACGCGCGCTTCCCGGATTCCGGGCGACTGAGTTCAACGTGGCGATTGGCGATGCCCTTGGAGAGCAGGGGGCCGCCACGGGCACGGCCTATCGCCGCGGCGCCTTGAAAATGAAAGCAGAGACGCAATGAAACCCCTCAACCGTCCAGCATCGCCGCCAGCCGTAACACCGTCTTCCAGTTCCGAAGCGTGCTCGTGGTTCCGAGCTTCGAGTCGAAGAAACACCGCATTCCCACTCTGAATGTACGTCCGGACATCCTCACACCCCGCCTCGACGAAAATCGAGGCCAGCTCCGCCATTGGCAACATGTTCTTCCCACTCACATTGATGCCGCGGAGTAGGGCGACATGGAGCGGCGCAAGCTCGGTGGCAGGCATCGGCACAGCCTAGCCCGAGATGGCCAACTTGGCTTTTCCCAGAAAAACCCTTTCATGGTAGACCGAACCCACACGGGAGGTGGCCGCCATGGACGATGTTCGTTTCCTGCGTGTTTTGTGGCTCGTGACCCTGACCCTCGGTCTCGCAGGCACGATGACGGGTTGTCCGGGGGACGAGCCTTTCTGTTCGGAAGACTGCGAGGCTGATGAGGATTGCGTCGACGGGACCTGTGTGACTGTACACGTCGGGACGGGCGGCTCCGGCGGCGCGGGCGGCGCGGGCGGCGTGGGCGGCGTGGGCGGCTCCGGCGGGATGGCCGGTTCTAGTGGGTGTGCAAGCGCGACCGGTGAGAGTCTCCGCATGCTCCTCGACTGGACCGAATACGGTGAAGGCAACCTCAATGTCGGCGCGACCACACCCAACGCGCCCACCAACGTCATCGCGGCGAACTACATGGAAGACGACGCCGATCTCAACTGCACCCACAGTGGTGATGCACCGATTCAAGGTGGTGGTGCGACCGAGGAAATGCTCTGCAATCGGCCCATGGCCGGCACCTACTCCATCCAAATCGACAACGAGGAGGCGGAGGACATTCCGTTCGAGCTTCTCGTGACCATCGACGGCAGGGACATTCCCATCGTTCCCGCTCCGCCAAACACCGTGGCCGCGTCCAGCAAGGTCAACGTGACGTTCTGCCTGGAGTGAGACCGCTCCCCATGAGCCGCCACCCCTAAGAAAGCGGCACCACCAACTCAAACCCCTTGCTCCACCGCTTCCCCATCCGAACCGCTGAAAAGTCCGAATCAATCGTCAAGATCCGCCGCACATCGAGCCGCTCCGCCATTGCCACAATCGACGCGTCGACAATCCCAAGCCCCAGGTCCGCAAACTTCTTGTCCACCTGCGCCGCCCGCTCCACGTCTTCCAAACTCACCGGCTCATACGCGTACGCCCCCTGCGTGACCTCTTTCAGCAGCCGCGACATGTCCTCCCGCCGCTTCCTCAGGTGCCAATCCACTTCGGCAAGCACGAGCCCCGGCACGATGGCCGGCCGCGCATCCTTGAGCGCATTCGCGTACGCCTCATCCCCGGCAAGCGCGTAGAGCCACGCCCCCGTGTCCAAAATCAGCGGCCCCAAACTCACCCGTCAAAGTCCCCAAACTCGTCCGCCTCGAGCGCCTTCCGCTCCGCCCTGCTCAAGCTCAACCACCCAACAGACGGCCCTCCGCGCCGCCGATACGCCGCAGTCACCATCCGAACCCCCCGCCGAATCAGCTCCGACTGCGACACGCCTTCACGCCGGCTCGCCTCCCGCAACGCCTGCTCATCCTCATCGGTCAACACCACCGTCGTCCGCAATGCCATATCTTCCATATACTCGCCGCCAGGACCCACCGCAAACCCCCATCTTCGGTGCGATTCCGAACTCAATCAGAACCCCCGGCATCATCCGCCAGCACGTGCACGGTGATCAGGGCGGACGACCTACCCCCCTCTCCGCACCGCCATAAACTCCCGCCCGTACTCGAGCTCCGCCTCAAATTGATTGTGCGCCCGACACCGAAGCTCAACGTTCCCCGCACTGTGGGGCCCGGCCCTCCCATAGGGAACGCAGTGATGAAACTCGACCTGCCAAGCCGACCCGCAGCGCCGCCCCTCACCATCCACGAACGCACACCGCCCCTCATCGCGCCTGAACACCTCGCGCCGAACCTGCGCCGGAATCGCCCGCTTCCTCCCGCCACCTTTCTTCCGCCCAACGCGTGGTTTGTCCGTAAGCGCTCCTTTCTTCTTCTTCGTCTCGGCTAGCAACACGTCCAACGCTCGCTCGATGACCGCGGCGGGATCCCCATCGGGAATCTGGTGACTCAGCAAGCCCTGCAGCTCCGCAAGCTCGTCCCGCGCCTTCTGACCGATGGTCACCTGGAGCTTGTAACGGCGAGGGGAGAGTGGAGTAGTCAGACCCCTCGGCTTGCGCGCCGGCACTCCAAGAGCTCGTTTATTCAAAGGCTCGGCCGGTTGTTGCGTCGTGTTCCCGGCGCAGTCCGCGCGCTGCTCGGGCAGCGCACGGATCATGGCCGCCACATCAGCCTTCGGAGCAATCTCCGCAATGAGCTCATCAATCTCCCGCATGCTCCGATGCTTCGCCCGCCGCAGCACCTCCCGATGGTTCTCTTCGGTAAGGTGCCCCGCCAGCTGATGCACCCCACTCAGATGCAGCTCCCCCCGCCGAACCATCTCCAAAATGCAGGGAAAACGACAGGTCGTGCGACCTGCTCGAATGCGCCTGGCAGCCACAGCCTCCGACATCCGAAACCGCTTCGTACAAAACGCAAACATCGAGGGGTACGCATGCTCGAGGTACAGCTTCCGCCGATCGATCTCTCCAATGTAAACCAGCAAATCGGCTGTACAGCTTCGGTCCTTGCTGACGAGCGCAGCGAAGTCCCCAAGCAGTCGCCCCTTCCCAACACCCCGCACCGCTGCCGCATCCACCGCCCCAACACTCACGTCCAAACTCGCGTCCATACCTTCTGACAAAGCACACCGCGTGCCAACGACCACGCAAGTCATTCCAAGCACCTAGCCGCACGCCAACGCCGGATTGCCCTGACTCCGCCGGCGCCCGCCAGCCAGGCGGTCGCCCTCGCCCATCCGACGCAGCCGCGCACCGCCCGGGTCCACTAGTCAGGGCTTGAGCATCAAATCCCCCGAGGACGACCCACGCGCTGTCGAGTCCGAGCAGACGACAGGCAACGGCCCCGCTTCGGCAACGAGGCGGGGCTTTGTCGTACCCAAAGCGCCTAACCGCACCGCCCTTAGGTGGCTAGTCAGTCAATGACCAGCAGGCTAGTCGGTTTCGGAATCAGGACTTCGTCCTCCTCGCGAAACGAAAGGTCGGCGAGACAAGGGTCATCGTCGCGGTCCCGGTCACAGGAAGTCGCACGACAGCTTTGGAAGGCAGGCGCCGATGCTCTGACAGCAGACGAATTCGAGCCCAAGCGTGCTCGAACACTGCGAATCATCGGTACAGTCGTCCCCAATACTCCCGGGGTCGACGGTGCCGCTTCGTCCGGAGGCGCAATCGTCCAACGCCTCGAACTCAGCGGCGCATCCACTGCAATTGCCGCTGCCGTACAAGCAGTCGCCCCAGGTAGCGACTTCAGCGGGACAACTGTCATACTCGGCGAAGAGTGTCTGCGAGCACATGGAGACGCAGGTCTCGATAGCTCCAGCCGGCGCCGGCCCCACGGTCGTGACGCAACCGCAAGTGATCTCGCAGTAGGTTTGGCCCTGAGTGTTCGACCCGGTCGCCGCGTCACCGCAGCCAACGAGCAACGCCAGGGAGCACAGACACACAGCAATAGCTAACAGCTTTCGCATACCACCATCTCCAATCGTTCAGGCCAACGCGGAAGATAGCGTTCGTGTGAGTACCGCGTCCATACGTAATTGTTCAACCGAACGTCCGCGCAAACATTGCGCCAGGGACTGATTCTGTTCTCCGGAACGATGTCCGAAACTGGCATACGCAATTGTTTCACACGGCGAAGAAGTGTTGGCAAAGCCCCCATCGCTTCAAGACACCAGAATCAGGGCGGCGTCGGATCGGCACAACCTTACAAGAACGGGCCGAGCGGCCTGTTTCGCGCCATACTCACGCGACCGTGCAGCGCAGCATCAGCCTACGAGCCCTCGTGCTCACCCTCGCGTACGTCGTCGCATCCGCCGCCGGGTGCGGAGACACCTCGTCTTCCTCAGGCCCCGAAGAGCAAGTCGAGTGCGACGCCGAGCCCATCGTTCGCACCACCGACGAAGGCGTGGAGTTCGTTCGCACGCCGAGCGGCTGCTTCGAAGGCCTGCAGGGTTTCGCGTACGAGCTCAAGACAGTCGAGATCGACGGCCTCCGCCAAGGATACGTCGACGAAGGACGAGCAGACGCCCCCGTGGTCTTGCTCCTCCACGGCCAGCCAACCTGGGCGTATCTCTATCGCAAGATGATCCCCGTGCTGGTCGACGCGGGCTACCGAGCCATCGCGATGGACCACCTCGGCATGGGCTTCTCCGACAAGCCCATCGACATCGCCGACTACTCCTATCTCGGCCACATCGACCGACTCGAAAAGTTCACCGAGGCGCTGGGCCTGCGCGACATCACCCTC
>Ga0164320_10000414_pt1 | contig 13727 bp, 11 predicted proteins | sample GuaBasSediGuay11_FD_113736 | JGI IMG/M metagenome (GOLD analysis project Ga0164320, IMG submission 113736) | Subseafloor sediment microbial communities from Guaymas Basin, Gulf of California, Mexico - Guay11, Core 4567-28, 0-3 cm | ecosystem: Environmental > Aquatic > Marine > Hydrothermal...
CCTTTAAAACCCGGTAATTGACAAATAGAGAAAGCTGAGTGTTCTTATTATTTAGCAACCTCGATTTCAGGTAATAATCATTTGACGTATTCACTTTTTTCAACATCATATTCCGAACACTGTCGGTTACCCGATATCGATAACCCACCTCCGCGTACACTTTTGTGCTGTCCCCGATCCCCGTAAATAGTTCATAGGCACTGAATTTTTGGCTCAAGGGAGTTAAGCTATCATTGGCGATCGTTTTTAGTTGGTTGTCTTCCAGATTGAATTTGGCTCCTAGCCAGGCTTTATTGATCCCGTATACCGCCCCACTGTTCACACTGCTAAAATTTGATCTTAAAATATCACTGTCGCTGTTCCTAAAACTTGCATTGTCGAACATATTCAACTTGCTGAATTGTACCCTCGAAGAGATAATATGTCGTGTCCCATTGAAATTTTCAGAAAAATCCAAATTCTGAAATTCATACTTTCCACCGCCATATTTGGGATGGCTGATCTCAGCTCCGGTAGTCACAAATCGTTGATCTCCCATGGGCAGGTCGAGGTTCCAGTCCCGGTTGAATTCAACATTGTACAATCGCTCAATAGTTCGAAAGTCCTTATTGATATAATCCAGGGACGCGAAGGCATCTAACTTTAAAGTGTCTGCCGATCGAAGCACCGCCTGCCTTGCCGCGAAACGACCACCAAATCCTTCATTATCGTCATTATCGATGACAGAAAACAGGTTGAGGTCATTGACACTGCCTGCGACTTCAAAATCGATCCTTGTTTTTTCTGATGGATGGTAGCTACCGTTCACCCCCCCGATCTGTAATTTTTCGGGAGCATTCAACCGAATGATCGGCTCATAATTTCCCTGGAGGATCAAACCCACCGGAGGCACAAATTCGAAAATTCGGTTGATGGTACTTTCCTCAGAGATCACATAATTCCCCATATTATCACCCACAAGACTGAAGCGAACATTGAACAACTCATCCCCCGGATCATTGGAAAAAACGAAGATCTCCATGCCATTAAAATCTTCTTTTTTGTAAAGGATCTTATTTTCCGAAAACGTATCTGGTACAGCCGAAGGGGCAACCATCAAATCCATATCGTCACCGGCAGCTGCCAATATGGCGACTTGTTCTTCGGTCAAATTCTGCTGTAAGGGTTGATTCTTTGCGTCACTTTCAGAATACACATAGGCGCCAACATCCAATTTGTCACTTGTATAATTTCCACCCCCGTAGCCAATAAATCGGGTGTAGTTTCTATCGGTGAACTGGTACTCCACCGTGATCCGCATATTGGCGGTAATGGGGTAGGTAGGGTTGAATTTAATTTCCCCTGCATTATAATCGATAACATAATGTTCATTCTCACCTCGATTCAGTAATAAGCCATTTACATATACGCGTTCACTCCCAGAAACGATTAAAATAAACAATTCGCCGTTAGGGCCTATCAATTTATAGGGGCCTTGATTACCCTCCTGACCGTTGAACTGGCTTCGTTGAAATACCCCCCGCACCAATGCACCGGCAACAAAGGCCGTGGTTTTCGATCCATCATTATGTTCAAAAGTACCCCCCAAGGCAATTCCTTGCACCTTTTTTGTAAATCGGCCAAAGTAAGAGTTGTTGTTTTGCAGATCCACATCTCCCGCTCTGATGTTCCAATCCTTACCATATAGCTCTATGAAGATTTGATCGAACTCGTCGAGACTTTGGGAGTAACCTCCTGCCTGAGTTGGAATATTTGCGTCTTGAATAGAAGCTCTGATAGAGATTTTTTCACTTAGCTGCCCGGTAATTTGCAGGTCCAATTCTCTATTTACCCATGCATTTTGATTGTTTCCCACAGTAACTCCACGATTAATACCTCCCAAGGCGTTCAGGCCGTCAAAAGGAGAATTATTAGCATCGTTGGTGCTGGTCTCAAGGGCATACAGCTTGTCCAGACTTCCGGTGTTTTCGACGATTATTTTTGGATCGAGCAGATAATAATCTCGCGTTAAATAGTCAGGATAACGGAGGTAATTTATGGTGATAGAATCGTTTTCTCTTCGAATATTTTCAGGAATGAAAAGCAGGGCTCTTCTAAGATCGACCTGATAGTCTGTGGAATCAATGGACTTCCCGTTTTTATCCAGGATCGAAAACCGGGATGGATTAATACTAACGGTATCGATTACAATGGTATCGCTTACCACCATTTTCTTAGATCGGTAGTTTGAAGTTCTATCCTGCCCATAGCTCGTGAGCACCATAAAAAGCAGACATAGATAGAGATACAATTTCATAAGTACTACAACTTAACGTATCGATTTTTATTTTGTTGATTGTTTTGTGAAAACCTTTCGACCGATGCCATCGGTAAATATACATTGTTATTTATTTTTGCGTTTATACTGAAAATACAATTCACATGAAAATAATCTCATACAACGTTAACGGCATCCGGGCTGCTATGCGGAAAGGATTTGCAGAATGGCTGCGAGGTGCAGATCCGGATGTTATTTGCATTCAGGAAACCAAAGCCAACGTAGATCAGGTAGAAGTGGCAGAGATCGAGGCAGCCGGTTATCCACATCACTATTGGTATAGCGCCCAAAAGAAGGGATATAGTGGCGTAGCGATCTTCAGCAAAACAAAACCAAATCATATAGAATATGGTACAGGGATCGAGCATATGGACTTTGAAGGAAGAAATATCCGGTTGGATTTTGACGGAGTTTCGATAATGAGCCTTTATCTTCCCAGCGGAACCAATATCGCACGCTTGGAACACAAATTAAAGTATATGGCCGATTTTCAGAATTACGTAGACAATTTAAAAAAGGAAATTCCCAATCTCGTGATCTGTGGCGATTACAATATTTGTCATGAAGCCATCGACATACACGATCCGGTTCGAAATAAGAATGTTTCCGGTTTTTTACCGGTGGAGCGGGAATGGTTGGGGAGTTTTATCGATAGCGGATTTATAGATAGTTTCCGTCATTTCAACAAGGATCCACATCATTATACCTGGTGGAGCTACCGTGCCAACTCCCGTGCCAACAATAAGGGCTGGCGTATCGATTACAATATGGTGGCACAACCCCTGCAAGAAAATTTAAAACGGGCTGTTATATTACCCGAAGCCCATCATAGTGATCATTGTCCGCATATGGTGGAATTGCAACTCCTCTAAGACTTGCGTACCGAAGGTTGATAATACTCCTTTAGAAGTAGGGGACCTATTTTATGTCCTCCCCTTTTAAAGGGGAGGTGACTGGAAGTCGGATGGGTTAAAAATGTTTCAAATATGAATAACGAACTTTTCAATAGAAAATATCTTAAAGGATATCGAAAAGAACTACGGAATAATGCCACTAAAGCCGAAGCTTATTTATGGAAAGCTTTAAAAGGGAAACAACTGGTTGGCAGAAAATTTAGAAGACAGAATAGCATTGGAAATTATATAGTTGATTTTTATTGCCCTTCAGAAAGTCTAATTATTGAACTGGATGGGGGAGTTCATATGAATCCCATAAATGAAGATTATGATTTTAGGAGAACCGAATTTTTAAGGTCAAAAGGGTTTAAATTGATCAGGTTCGAAAATAAAATAGTTTTTGAAAACTTGGAAATGGTTTTAGAGGCTATAAAACAGGAATTTAAATAAACATACTTAACCACCCCGTCCGCCTTTGGCGGACTCCCCTCCTTTAGAAGGAGGGGACTTGTATCCATTCCTGCCCTTGATAAGGGGAGGGGTTAATTAACCAAATAAATACTTCACCACATCATTCACTTTGGTCACTTTAATAACATCAATGCCATAGTTTTGTTTAGGAAGCTTACAATATTTAGAGATAACAATAGCGCTAAAACCTAGTTTTTCTGCTTCCATAATTCGTTGGTCCACTCTGGTTACTGGGCGTACTTCACCAGCCAATCCAATTTCAGCGGCGAAACACATTTGTTTGTCAATGGCAATATCGATATTCGAAGAAAGTACAGCAGCGACCACTGCCAGATCGATGGCGGGGTCGTCCACGGTGATCCCCCCTGTTATGTTCAAAAAGACGTCTTTGGCGCCTAGTTTGAAGCCAGCTCGTTTTTCCAAAACTGCCAGGATCATATTGAGTCGCTTGGCATTATAACCCGTCGCACTGCGCTGTGGCGTTCCATAAACCGCAGTACTGACCAAGGCTTGTATTTCGATCATCAAAGGGCGCATACCTTCTAAAGTAGCCGAAATCGCCGTACCACTGAGATCTTCTTCATATTTCGAAATAAGTACTTCTGAAGGGTTTGAGACTTCTCGCAATCCATCACCTTGCATCTCGTAAATTCCAAGCTCGTTCGTACTCCCAAAACGGTTTTTATTTGCACGAAGGATCCGATAAACATGGTTTCTATCTCCTTCGAATTGAAGCACGGTATCCACCATATGCTCCAGGACCTTTGGGCCGGCAATGTTTCCATCTTTCGTAATATGACCGATCAATATTACGGGAGTGGCTGTTTCTTTGGCAAATCTAATAAGTTCGGTTGCAGTTTCACGGATCTGGGAGATACTTCCTGCGCTACTTTCAATAGCATTAGTGTGCAAGGTTTGTATGGAATCGATAATGACGATGTCTGGTTCCATTTCGGCTATTCTTTTAAAGATATTTTGAGTGTTGGTCTCTGCAAGTATAAAACAGCTCTCGGAATTGGGATGAATACGATCTGCCCGCATCTTGAGTTGCTGCGGGCTTTCTTCACCGGAAACGTAAAGTGTTTTATAAGGTATTTGGAGTGCCATTTGCAGCATCAATGTGCTTTTTCCTATACCGGGCTCTCCACCCAAAAGAATGAGAGATCCGGGAACAAGCCCTCCACCAAGTACGCGGTTGAGTTCATGATTCTTTGTTTGTAAGCGAGATTCAGAAATTGTGGATATTTCAGAAACTTTTAAAGGCTTTGCCACTCTTTTGACAGCAGGGCCATCTGTAGTTTGCCAGGAGACTTTCTCGGCTTTTTGTATAACCTCTTCGACTATGGTATTCCACTCTTTACATGAAGTACATTGCCCCTGCCATTTAGCGAATTGACTTCCGCAATTTTGACAGAAAAAGGTGGTTTTTGTTTTAGCCATATCGTTCTGTAAAAATAGATATATTTAGACAACAACTTTATCTCATGCGGAATTAAAAAATCTGGAATTACTATTTCTTCTGATTTACTGTGACTTTTAATACCCAAAGTCTTCTTTGATCTTATCTGCTTTATCCAGCATCAGATCTATTGTGATAAAATCAATTTCCTCCTTATCAAATCCACCTTGGTAAGTGCGCATAGCTTTTTTGGGTTCGCCCACTTCTTCATAGTAACGGGCTAAATAGTAATCCCCCATTACCGTCTCAGGATATTGTCTTTTGGCCCATGTCGCAATTTCTCGTAACGACTCCCACTGTTCCTTTTTCTCACAGGCAGTGGCAGCAGCAATAAAGTCGTTTACACGAATTGGATTTGTAAGTCCGAAAAGATCTTCGATGGTTTTGTATTTATCCATGAGGTATAGATGGATAGGTGTTTCCAATTTAAGCAGAACATCATTGTATTCCTGCTTGGAAATAGGACGGTATACCGAAAATATCTTTTCCATGGCTGATGGAATTGCTCTTGCTACCAATGAATAATGAGTGGCTCCTTCAAAATTATCGTAATAGAAAGCGAATTTGTCAGATTTTAAAGGCTCTAGGGATTTGTTAAGGTCTTCTGTAATTTCCATCAGATCTTTAATATCATCGGTTCCGGTAGCCAGATAATAAAAGAGTTTGGATTGTATGTTGGGGATCCGAGTGGGTAACCGTTCATCCATCAAAGGGGCTAGATCAGGGCTTAAACTTATGTAACCATTGAACAAAGGGGGATCCTTAAAAAGGTAATAGTTAATGAAATTGGCGGTAAAATCGTGCCCTACGGCAATAGTGAATTTAGCAGTTCGATAATTGCTGTCGATATATGGTATCAACTCAAGACCTACAAATTCAAAAAAATCAGCACCCTGTTCAGCTGGCATAAAATTAGTATCGTCATAGTAGCAGTCGTCATAGCGTGAGTCCCCTTGCATGATACCTACTACAATACACTCCGGCATATCTTCCCAATACCCAAAATAGTCAACATTTCCCGCTACGGGCTCGAATAGATAGTTGGCATCGAGCACCAAAACAATAGGATAAACCTTATCGACATTCTCTTCGTAATCTCTAGGGAGTTGGATCTTCAATCTTCTGGGTTCGCCAAGTTTTAATGAAGTGAATTCTTCATAAATAATTTTGGATTGAGCGAAACCCGAAATACACAGCAGCAAACAAATAACAGATAGTAGGTTTTTTTTCATTTTCTGATATTTTAAAGAGGGAAAGATAGTAAATTTTGAATATTGATAGATTCAGAAGAAAACTATTACTACTTATTTCGATTGTAAACAGGTAGCAAGATAAATGACAATCCCCCGGAAATAAGAATATAAGTGATATTAGAAGTCCATACGATCCATCCAAATGCGGTACCTACGGTTTCAGAAATACCAAATACCAATAAAATACCCGCAATGGCTAAAGGATAATAACCAAAACCACTATTGGTAAAGGCAAAAGTGAAGCTACCTACAACAAATGTTATGATGATAACCCCTAAATCGATTCCTGAGGTCTCCGGAAGTGCGAAAGTTGTGGTGTAGAAAGAGCCAACATATAATAGCCAAATAAGCAAACTATAGAAAATAAAACTCCATTTTTTTTTCATCTTCACGATGCTAAAAATGCCTTCTTTGAGTCCGGACACGAGACTTTTAATTTTGTTACTGAAATTGTTGTTTGAATATTTCAAAAACAATAAGAATGCTAAAGAGAGTACCACTAACCCCAGTAAGACAAAGCCGATCTCTTTGATCGGGACCTTTTCGATCAAGTAGGTATACAATGCGTCAAACTGAATAACAAGGGCGATAAAAGTAAATAGAAAAAGAAATAGAAGGTCCACTACCCGTTCTGAAATAATGGTTCCAAACCCCTTGTCAAACGGAACATTTTCATAGGTCCTCAAGACCACAGCCCGGGAAACTTCGCCGCTTTTAGGAATAAAAATGTTCATCAAATATGCTATGGATACCGCCATAAAATTATTGAGCAATTTTGGGTGATATCCCATAGGTTCCAACATGAAATTCCAACGATACGCACGTATCAGATGGCTTATGATGCTTAGTAATACGGCCAGGGCTACGATCCAATAATTTGCGTTTTCAAAATACGAAAAGACCTCATCACGTTGGGCTGGAGTGTACTTGGAGTAGATATACCACATCAGGAACACCCCGAGGGCTAAGGGCAGGACTATTTGCAGAAATTTGGATAACGATTTGTTCAAACTATGTTAGTAAGTTGTTTTGTTCGTTGGGGAAGACCAAGGCAGGTTTGAACGTCTTGGCTTCTTCAATACTCATGATGGCATAGGTGATGAGTATTAAAATGTCACCGGGGGCTACCTTACGGGCTGCGGCTCCATTCAAGGTGATCTCGCCGCTTTTTCTCGGACCAGGAATAACATAAGTTTCCAGGCGTTCACCATTGTTATTATTTACAATTTGAACCTTTTCTCCTTTCAAGATATTAGCGGCGTCCATAAGGTCTTCGTCTATGGTAATACTGCCTATATAATTAAGATCAGCACCGGTGACCTTAACTCTATGGATTTTAGATTTAACTACATGAATTTGCATGTCGCAAAGGTATTAATTTAATGCTATATTATCTATTAATCTCACCCCTCCCGCAAAGGCGGCGATAAAAGCACGATACTTGGTTCCTGTATGCTTTCTTGCCGTGGTTTTGAGATTATTGATGTTGGCTATTTCAAAATATTCCAGTTCAAGATGTTCGTTTTCCCGAAACGCTTTTTCTACCATTTTAGAGAGCTTTGGAATACTAAATCGATCGAAATATTTTTGAACTTCTACAAGCGTATGGTGTATCAAAACGGCTTCTTCAAGGAGTTTTGGCGAGAGTCTTTTATTTCGAGAACTCATTGCCAGACCCGATTTCTCCCTTATGATAGGACAGCCTACGATCTTAGTCGGCAGATCTTCGATTTCAACCAGCTTGTTCGCGATCTGCAACTGTTGAAAATCTTTCTCTCCAAAATACGCATGATCAGGCTTGAGGGCTCTGAAAAGTAAATTCAGAACAGTACCCACTCCGTCAAAATGACCCAGGCGAAATCTACCTTCCATCTGGTGCTCCAATCCACCGAAATCGTATTTTTTCGAAACCACATTATCTCCGTACAGATCTGATGGTAACGGGGCATAGATATATATAGGCCCTTTCAAGGTTTTCAATAAATCGGCGTCTGCATCCATAGTTCTGGGATACTTCTTTAGATCTGTCGATTTATCAAATTGGGTAGGATTAACAAAGATGCTCACTATCGCTATATCATTTTCTTCAAGTGCTTTGGAAACCAATGTCAAATGTCCAGGATGCAATGCACCCATAGTAGGAACAAAACCAATCGATCGATTTTTCTTTTTGAGAGAAGCAATCTCCTTATTTAGTGAATTGTATTCTTGAAATATCATATGATATTGAAATCGAGCAAAATTAAGATATTAAACGCAATTTGCATAAAATTTCGTAATTTTGCATCCTTTAACTATTAGCTTGTAAAGTAAAAACTATGAAAGATAAAAGAATCTTGTATGTTTCTTCTGAAGTGGTACCTTATCTTCCGGAGACCGAGATTTCTTCAATGTCGTTTGAAGCTCCCAGAATGGTAAATAGTGTCGGTGGACAAATACGAATATTTATGCCCCGTTATGGAAATATAAATGAACGTCGACACCAACTCCACGAAGTGATCAGACTTTCCGGAATGAATTTGGTTATCAATGACCTGGATATGCCTCTTATCATAAAAGTGGCCTCGATCCCCAAGGAACGAATGCAGGTTTATTTTATCGACAACGAAGACTACTTTAAGCGCAAAGCAACTTATGCCGATGAAGATGGCAACTTCTTTGATGATAATGATGAACGTGCTATTTTCTTTGCCAAAGGAGTTATTGAAACCGTGAAAAAACTCAATTGGTCGCCGGATATTATCCATGTACATGGCTGGCTGGCTTCATTCTTACCACTCTATCTCAAAACTTATTACAGCAATGAACCGCTATTCGAAAACAGTAAAATAGTTACTTCGTTGTACAATAACGGTTTTGATAAAACTTTGAATAAAGAGTTGATCAATAAGATCAAATTTGATGGCATTGACGACGCTTATATAGAACACTTAAAGACACCAGATTACTTCAATGTGATGAAGACTGCAATAGACAATAGTGATGCAGTAATCGTTGGTTCGAGTGAAATTTCCTCCGACTTCGAAACATATCTTAAAAATCTCGAAAAGCCTGTGTTAAAATATCACAATAAGGAAGATTTTTCTCAGGCATATTTAGACTTTTACCAATCCAAAGTATTAGACTAAAAACACCGTTGTACCTATGAAGACGAAATATATTTTACCCAGAATAGGGGCAATTTTATTTATAATTATTGCATTAGCTTCTTGTGAAGAAGATTTCAGCAATATTCAGACCGATATTATTGATCAAAATTTCAACACCGAACTGGATGAAAGCAGAACGGTAATAGCGTATAGTAAAAAAATATCATCGGTTCAATCTAATAGGCTACCGGTATATCAATTGGGAGTGTATAACGATCCGGTGTATGGAAAAACCACCGCCCATTTATTAGCGCAAGTAACACTGGGCACAGGAGATACTGACCCGGATTTTGGAGATTGCACGGTTTTGGACAGCGTTGTGCTATATATACCTTTCTTCAGTGAGGCAACGGTAGACGGCGAAGAAACAACCTATGAGCTCGATTCGATATACGGGAACGATCCCGTGAACATTTCCATTTATGAGTCAAATCTGTTTTTACGAAATCTGGACCCTGAATCCGGTTTTGAAGAACTACAGAATTACTATTCAAACCAAGGACAACTATTTAAAGATCATATCATCACTGGGGGTGTGAATAATTTAAACTATACCATTGAAGATTTTACCCCGAGTGACCAACCCCATACAATTTTAGAGACCGAGACAAATGAACAAGGAGAAGAAGTTGATGTAATACGACAGTTGCCTCCCGGAATACGTATAAAATTGCCGATCCCGTTCTTTCAGGAAAAGATCATTGACAATGAAGGATCTTTGGCATTGCTGAATAATAACAACTTTAGAGAGTTTTTTAGGGGCTTGTTTTTTGAGGTAGAGACGGCCAAAGATGATGGAAACCTTTTTCTATTTGATATTTCAGATACCGATAATGATCCACTTAACAATGCACGTATTAATTTGTATTATACGTTTAGTTCATTAAATATAGGACAGTCTTGTGGTGACGAAGATGTTGTAGAATTTCATGGAGATCTGGAGTTGCTTTTCAATGCGATTTCGGTGAATGTATTTGAGGAGAGCATTCCATTACAGATTAAACATAAGTTGTTAAGTGCTAACACCGGTGAAGGAGAAGAAAATCTTTATGTTAGAGGCGGAGAAGGAATTTTGACCATCATAGAATTATTTGGTGAAGACCTGGATGGCAACGGGGTAGCAGATGAGTTGGAAGACCTCCGGGATAAAGCATGGCTTATCAATGAGGCCAACCTCATCTTTTATGTTAATCAAGATGAAATTGACGGAGGTTCAGCCGAACCTGAGAGATTGATCATCTTTGATACTAAAAACGGTAGGCGTCTGATTGATTACAATCTAGACCTTACTTCGAATCTGGAACCTGTAGATGCTATTACAGAACATTTAGGGAGACTGGAAAGAGGAAGTGATGGAAACGGAGATTTTTATAAGATTAAGATCACAACGCATTTAAGTGATATTATCAACAGAGATTCATTGAATGTACCTCTTGGATTGATGGTTTCTCAAAATGTCACCGTGGCTGGTTTTCAAGATTTGGAGGACTCTTTGGTACCAAGGCAAGGGATAAGTATTAAGGAAATTCCTGCATCCAGTGTTGTTGCCCCTCAGGGTACGGTTCTCTTCGGAAATAGAACCGGCAATACCGACAAAAGATTAAAACTTCAAATATTTTATACAGAACCTGAATAACTCAATACAATGTGTGGAATTGTTGGATACATAGGCAAGAGAGATGCATATCCCATTATCTTAAATGGATTAAAGCGACTTGAATACAGGGGCTATGATAGTGCCGGAGTGGCTTTGTTTGATGGCACGAATATTCAGTTGTCAAAAACCAAGGGAAAAGTTGAGGAACTGGAGTCACGTGTAAAATCTGAAATTTCAACTCAAGGAAATTTGGGAATCGGTCATACGCGCTGGGCAACACATGGCGTTCCCAACGACGTCAATTCACATCCACATTTTTCCAATAGTGGTGACCTGGTAATTATCCATAATGGGATCATCGAAAATTATACCTCGATCAAGAAAGAATTGATCACTCGTGGATATACATTCCAAAGTGATACCGACACCGAAGTCCTTGTAAATCTAATTGAAGAAATAAAAAAACAAGAGAACGTAAAATTGGGCAAAGCAGTACAAATTGCTTTAAATCAGGTCATAGGTGCCTATGCTATTGTTCTTTTTGATAAAAACAAACCGGACGAAATTGTAGTTGCCAAGCTTGGAAGCCCGTTGGCAATTGGGATTGGTGATGATGAATTTTTTGTCGCCAGTGATGCAACTCCGTTTATAGAATATACAAATAATGCCATCTATCTCGAAGACGAAGAGATGGCGATTATCCGTCTTAAAAAAGGGGTAAATGTTCGCAAGATCAAGGACGATAGTTTGGTTGCCCCTTATATCCAGGAACTGCAGTTGAATTTGGAGCAAATTGAAAAAGGAGGATACGATCATTTCATGCTTAAGGAAATTTATGAGCAACCTACCGTGATCAAAGATACCTATCGAGGTCGTTTATTGGCTGATAAAGGCATTATTAGATTAGGTGGTTTGGAAGACCACATTAAAAAATTTACAAATGCGGAAAGAATCATCATTGTAGCTTGTGGAACTTCATGGCATGCCGGATTGGTTGCCGAATATATTTTTGAAGACCTGGCCCGCATACCGGTTGAAGTTGAATACGCCAGTGAATTCAGGTATAGGAATCCCATTATTACACAAAAGGATGTGGTTATCGCAATTTCACAAAGTGGTGAGACGGCCGATACCCTTGCTGCCATTAAATTGGCTAAAGAAAAGGGTGCCTTCGTTTATGGCGTTTGCAATGTTGTGGGATCAACTATTTCTCGAGAAACCCACAGCGGTACTTATACTCATGCCGGTCCTGAAATAGGGGTGGCATCTACCAAAGCCTTCACCACCCAAATTACCGTTTTAACAATGATGGCTTTGAAAATAGCAAATGTAAAAGGAACCATTTCTCAGCGTGATTATATGAAGCATTTACGTGAGCTGGAAATGATACCTACACTGGTGGCCGAAGCCCTAAAAGGGGAAGCCAGAATAAAAGCGATTGCCGAAGTTTTTAAAAGTGCAGGTAACTTTCTGTACCTCGGACGAGGCTACAATTTTCCTGTCGCTCTTGAAGGTGCTTTAAAACTGAAAGAGATCTCATACATACATGCCGAAGGCTATCCTGCGGCCGAAATGAAACATGGCCCCATCGCTTTGATCGATGAGCAAATGCCTGTTGTGGTAATTGCAGTGAATAGCAATCACTACGAAAAAGTGGTTAGCAATATCGAAGAGATCAAAGCCCGAAAAGGCATAATTATTGCCGTAGTTACCGAAGGGGATACCCAGGTAAAGGAATTGGCAGATTATATCATAGAAGTCCCCAGGACTCCTGAAAGTTTGAGTCCGTTAGTAACCACGATTCCACTCCAGTTACTCTCCTATCACATTGCTGTCATGCTGGAAAAAAATGTCGACCAGCCCCGTAATTTAGCCAAGTCGGTTACCGTTGAATAGATCAGTGTCATTCGTGCGAATTGACCAGGGTACCCCCCTTTAAAATAGTCTCGAAATTTTACACAAATCCGTTGCATAATTGTGACAGAAAAAACTATCTTTGCCCCGATTTTGGAGGTAGAATTTTAGGCCTCTGGCAGTACTAAAAAATAAACACATATATCAATGTCAAAAGTAATAGGAAAAGTTGCACAGATTATCGGTCCGGTAGTAGACGTTTCGTTTGCCAATGGAGCGGAACTTCCAAAAATTTACGATTCACTTGAAGTGGATAATAATGGTTCTCTGCTGATACTCGAAGTACAATCACATATCGGTGAAAGCACCGTACGTACGATCTCAATGGACTCGACAGATGGATTGAGCCGTGGAGTGGATGCCGTTGCAACAGGAGCGCCTATTCAAATGCCCATTGGCGATGATATATACGGACGTCTTTTTAATGTGATTGGAGATGCCATCGATGGTATTGGGAACCTTCCGAAAGATGGAGTTAATGGCTTGCCAATTCACCGTGCGGCACCCAAGTTTGAAGATCTGTCAACTTCCACCGAGGTTTTATTTACAGGGATCAAGGTAATTGACCTTATCGAGCCTTATGCAAAAGGAGGAAAGATTGGATTATTCGGTGGAGCCGGGGTAGGTAAAACCGTATTGTTGATGGAGTTGATCAATAATATTGCAAAAGG
>Ga0164320_10000415_pt1 | contig 13722 bp, 9 predicted proteins | sample GuaBasSediGuay11_FD_113736 | JGI IMG/M metagenome (GOLD analysis project Ga0164320, IMG submission 113736) | Subseafloor sediment microbial communities from Guaymas Basin, Gulf of California, Mexico - Guay11, Core 4567-28, 0-3 cm | ecosystem: Environmental > Aquatic > Marine > Hydrothermal vents...
AGCAGGCCACCAGCACGGGAACCCACACCGACGGCATCGGCCTCTCCCTCGCCAGTGACCCCGGCAGCCCCGGCTGCCCCGGCAGCCCCGGCAGCCCCGGCAGCAACGAAGGCAGATTCGAAACCTGCCGCGCCAACGGCTACCACTGCAAGCAAACCTGCGGCCACGGCACCGCGCACACCAGTTCGAGCGCCATCACCGGCGACCCCACCTCGTCCTGCGGCCTCCGCCCAATCCACCGGTACAGCACCGACCAGCCCGAATGCAGCGCCCTCCAAGGCAGGTCAACCGCCCAGGCCGGCAACGGCATCAACCGGACCAGCGACGCCGTCAGCACCTGTTCAGCAGGCAACGACTACGAACGCCCCATCGGCGAGGGCAACCGCATCAAACGGACCGAGCCAGGGTGAATTGCCTATGAGCAATTCCGGGACGGCGGACAAACGCCCGGCGACAGCGGCTAGCCAAAAGGTTGCGCCACAAACGGCATCAACACCGCCTCGAGCCAAGCCCGCGGCACCCGCTACGCCACCAGCGACCAGTGCAGGCAGCCAGTCGACCAACAGCACGCCGCCCCCGCGGCCAGCAACGCCTGCGCCAACCACCCAGGCCGAGAATCGACCGTCCGTGGCTGAACCACGGCAGGCGCCGGGTGGAAGCGAGACGAAAAGCGACTGAGACGAAGGCGGGTCAGCGCCGCCGTGGCACGAGGGTCTCGAGCAGACCCTGGCCGGCAGACGTGACCAGGTCGAGCACCTCGTCAAAACCACGCCCTCCACCGTAATAGGGGTCGGGAACGTCTTGCTGCCCGTCATCCGGCGAGTAATCAAGCAACAGGCCCAGCTTGTGGCGCAGGTCATCTGGACAGTCGCCCTCAAGCCGCGCCAGGTTGTCGCGGTCCATCGCCAGGATGTGATCGAAGATGGTGAAATCCTCGGTGACCACCTGGCGTGCGCGCTGTGCGCCGAGTTCGATGCCACGGCGGCGCGCCGCGGCCTGTGAACGTGTGTCAGGCGGTTCGCCGACGTGGTAGGCGTGCGTCCCCGCCGAGTCGACGGCAATCCGGTCGGCAAGCCTCTGCTCATCGAGGAGTCGCCTGAATACCCCTTCGGCGGTAGGCGAGCGGCAGATGTTGCCCAGGCAGACGAATAGCACCCGTATCATCGCTTTCTCCACTGGCCGACCCCGATTCTCACTGTATAGCACGCGTCCTGATATGGCGGTTTTTATTGCGCCTTCACGAGGATCGTGGTATAGATTCGCGCTTCTTTTTCAGGCCTGCCGTACGGAGTGAACATGCCTGCAGTAAAAAAACGGAAGTCGAAGGCTGCCACGGGTACCACCTGGTTCGAAGGCTTCAAGCCCTATAAGGAAAAGCGGGGCGAGAAGTACATGAACGAGACCCAACCAGAACACTTCCAGGCCATTCTTGACGCCTGGAAGCGTGATCTCATGGAGGAGGTCGACCGTACCGTCCATCACATGCAGGACGATGCCGCCAACTTTCCCGATCCCAACGACCGCGCGACCCAGGAGTCCGAGTTCAGCATGGAGCTGCGTACCCGCGACCGCGAGCGCAAGCTGATTCGCAAGATCGACGAGGCCGCCCACCGGATCGAGACCCACGACTACGGTTATTGCGACTCCTGCGATGTCGAGATCGGGATTCGCCGGCTCGAGGCACGCCCGACCGCCACGCTGTGTATCGAATGCAAGGAACTCGACGAGATCCGCGAACGCCAGATGCGCACCTGACCTGTCCGGGCCGCCTTGTGCGGCCCGTGCACTTCGGCCTTGGCCGCACCTCCTACCCTTTCCGATCCTGCTGGCCGCCGCGTCCACTGCGGCCGCTTTGCCCCGTCACCCACCGGGCCGCTGCACTTCGGCTCGCTGGTCTCGGCCGTGGCGAGTTACCTGCAGGTACGGCGGCAAGGTGGCCGCTGGCTGGTCCGGATCGAGGACATCGATCCTCCCCGCGAAGTGCCCGGGGCCACGGACGCCATCCTCACCGCGCTCGAACACTACGGTTTTGCCTGGGACGGGCCGGTGCTCTACCAGAGTGACCGGAGCGCCGCCTACCAAGCCGCGCTCGAACAGCTGGCCGCCACTGGCCAGAGCTACCCCTGCAGCTGCAGTCGGCGCGAGATCGCCGAAGGGGCGGAGGACGGGATTGCCGGGCCGGTCTACCCGGGCACCTGCCGCACGAGACCCCGGCATCGTAACCGGAACACGGCACTCCGGTTGCGTACTTCGGGGACGCGGATCGGGTTCTGTGATGGCCATTTCGGTGGCTGCGAAATCGATCTCGAGCGCGATTTCGGTGACTTCGTCATCAGGCGTGCCGACGGCCTGTTCGCCTACCAGCTGGCAGTGGTGGTCGACGACGCCGCGCAAGGGGTGACCGAAGTCGTCCGCGGTGCCGACCTGCTCGACCTGACCCCGGCCCAGCTGCACCTGCAACGGCTCCTCGGCCTGCCGGCGCCAACCTACCTTCACCATCCGCTGGCGATCGATCCCGCCGGCGCCAAGTTGAGCAAGCAGACCGGCGCCCGCCCCCTTGATGGTGTCGATCCACGGCCCGATCTTCTCGCCGCCCTGGCCTTTCTCGACCAGGCACCACCGCCAGAACTCACGGCGGTCACCCTGGACAGCCTTTGGGACTGGGCGCTCGCCCGCTGGGATCCAACCCTGATGCCGCGACCCCGGACCGCACCCGCCCCTACACGTTACGATATGTAACGCTGTTTGGTACTCTAGCCCGGATATTGCACCAGCCGGCCACGAGCCTGGCCTGAAACCTCTGCAACGCGAGTGGAAAAAGAGCGGTTTTGAATCGAGTCCGAAACCTACAGGTTGCTACCGGCCCGCGGCCTATCACGGCCCCGGCTGGCCCAGGCACGCCTGGACTTGCGCTTCACTCAGGGAATAGCCACGGCTATTCCTTTCCTTCCAGCGCGGCGCCCAGTCGCACCTCTCCTGCGCCGGCATCCGTGATGCTGGTGCAATATACGGGCTAGGGTCCATGCGCGCCCCCTCGGACAAAGGCCGGCAGTCGGATCTGGTCATCCTGCTGTTCCTGTTCGCACTGTTCCTGATGATGCCGCCGTTCGTCACCTGGTGGGCCACTGCCGGGTTCGCCTGGTATTTTCCCTACCTGATCTGGGGGCTGGTGATACTGCTGGCGGCCTGGCAACAGATACGCAGTCGACACCATGACGTTTGAGCTCCCCGGCCTGTTCATCGTCGGGGTCGCCTACCTGTTGTTGCTGTTCCTGATCGCCTACGCGGCGGAACGCGGTTGGGTGCCCGCCTCGGTGACGCGCCATCCACTGACCTACGTCCTCTCGCTCGGCGTCTACGCCACGTCGTGGAGCTTCTACGGCAGCGTTGGTTTCGCTCGCAGCCAAGGTTACAACTTCATCACCATCTACCTCGGCGTCACGCTGGCCTTCCTGTTGACGCCGGTCCTGCTGATGCCGATCCTGCGCCTGACCCGGCGCTACCAGCTTACTTCCCTCGCCGACCTGTTCACGTTCCGTTACCGTAGCCAGCTTGCCGGCATCCTGGTGACCCTGTTCATGCTCACCGGGACGCTGCCTTACATCGCGCTGCAGATCCAGGCCGTGACTGAATCGATCGGCGTGCTGACGCAGGAGGCCACCCCGACCACGCTGGCGTTCGGCTTCTGCGTCTGCCTGACGGTGTTCGCCATCCTGTTCGGCGCCCGGCACGTTTCGCCGCGTGAGAAGCACGAAGGGCTGGTGCTGGCCATTGCCTTCGAGTCGCTGGTCAAGCTGATCGCGCTGCTCGCCGTCGGCGCCTTTGCCCTGTTCGGCGTGTTCGGCGGGCCAAGCGGTGTTGACCAGTGGCTGGCCATTAACCCGGAAGCGCTCGACGCCCTCTACCGCCCGGTAACCGAGGGTCCGTGGGCAACCTACCTGTTGCTCGCCTTCGCCGCGGCCTTCCTGCTGCCACGCCAGTTCCACATGGGCTTCACCGAGAACCTGTCACCGCGTGCCCTGCCGATCGCGGCCTGGGGCTTCCCGTTGTTCCTGTTATTGCTCAACCTGCCGATCCCGCTGATCCTGTGGGCCGGTCAGATGAGCGGCACACCGGTCGCTCCTGACTACTACGTACTCGGCATCACGCTCGAGAGTGGCGGCACGCTGCTGCCGCTCATCGCCTACATCGGTGGCCTCTCCTCGGCCAGTGCGATGGTGATCGTGACCACGCTGGCGCTGTCGTCGATGTGCCTGAATCACCTGCTGCTACCAGTCACTTACCCCGACCCGAAACTTGACGTCTATCGCTGGCTGCTCTGGGGACGACGGCTGCTGATCGGCTTGATCATCTTCGCCGGCTTCATCTTCTACATGGTCCTGCAGCACAACCGCGGCCTGGTCGAACTCGGCCTGATTTCGTTTGTCGCCGTGGCCCAGTTCCTGCCCGGAGTGTTCGGCCTGCTCTACTGGCCGCGCGCCACCCGGATCGGCTTTCTGGCCGGTCTCGGCGCGGGCGCGATGATCTGGGCAGGCACCCTGCTGATTCCACTTCTGGAACGTGCCGGGGCGTTCGTGGTCGATCCTGAGGTGCTGCAACTGGTCGATCCGCAGGGACAGAACAAGTGGCAGTACGCCACCTTCTGGTCACTTGCCGTCAACGGGCTGCTATTCGTCATCTTCTCGCTGCTGACCCGGCCCGATGAGGAGGAGCGCGAGGCCGCCTACGCCTGCGTGCTCGATAGCATGGCGCCTCCACGCGGCGTAGTCACGGCAGAAAGCACCCACCAGTTCCGCCAGCAGCTGGCTCAGGTGATGGGTCCCAAGGCGGCAGAGCACGAGGTTCAGCAAGCCCTTGATGATTTGCAGATGGCGAGCGAGGAGGCGCGGCCCAACCAGCTCAGGCGACTGCGTGAGCGCATCGAACGCAACCTCTCCGGCCTGATGGGCCCGCAGATGGCGCGCATGATCGTCGACACCCGGTTGCGCCTGAATCCACTCGAACAGACGGCTCTCGGTGACAGCGTGCGCTTCATCGAAGAACGGCTGGAGCGCTCACGCAACCAGCTGCGCGGACTTGCCGTTGAACTCGACGCCTTGCGCCGCTACCACCGCCAGGTGCTTCAGGACCTGCCGATCGGCGTCTGCTCGGTCGGTCCGGCGAACGAGGTGGTGATCTGGAACCTGGCCATGGAGTTGATCTCGGGCATCTCCCGCAGCAGCGCGGTAGGCACGCCACTGGCCGAACTGCCCGCCCCCTGGGCCACGCTGCTGGTCGACTTCAGCGGGACCGACGACCTGCACGTACACAAGCGCCAGCTGGTGATCGAGAGCCGACTGCGCAGTTTCAACCTGCACCGCGCGGCCCTTGCCTCCCAGGAGAGTGATCACCCCGCCAGCGGCGACCTCGGGGCGGGAGGCATCGTTATCCTGCTCGAAGATCTGACCGACATCAGCACCCTCGAGGCCGAGTTGGCGCACAGCGAGCGGCTGGCGTCGATCGGCCGACTCGCCGCCGGGGTCGCCCACGAGATCGGCAACCCGGTAACCGGCATCGCCTGCCTGGCTCAAAACCTGCGTGAAGAGAGCGACCCGGACCAGCTGCGCGACAGCGTCGAAGCGATCCTCGAGCAGACCCGGCGCATTACCGAGATCGTGCAATCGCTGGTCAGGTTCAGCCACAGCGGCCAGCTGACGCGCGGCACCCACGCACCGATGCGGCTGCACGACACCGTCGAGGAGGCGATCCGCCTGGTCCGGTTGAGCCACAGCGGTCGCCAGGTTGAATGCATAAACACTTGCGACCCGGCACTCGAGTTGCTCGGCGACCGCCAGCGACTCGGTCAGGTGTTCGTCAATCTGCTGACCAACGCCTGCCACGCCTCGCAACCCGGTGACAGCGTGGAAGTGTACGGACGGCAGCGCGACGACCGCGTCGAAATTGTAATCCGGGATCAAGGCTGCGGGATGCCGAAATCGGTACGCAAGCGCATCTTCGAACCGTTTTACACCACGCGTGAACCGGGTGAAGGCACCGGTCTCGGCCTGTCGCTGGTCTACAGCATCGTTCAGGACCACGGTGGATCGATCACAGTCGACAGCCGTGAAGGTCAGGGAACGGCCATGCTGATCGATCTCCCAGGCCTGGCTGCGCCGGTCACGTCCAACAGCACGACCTCACCCTCGGAGGAACCCCAACGATGAACCGCATCCTGGTCATCGAAGACGAGCAGGTCATCCGCAAGGCACTTTGCCGCCTGCTCGAGCGTAACGGCTATCACACCGCCGAGGCCGACAGCATTGCCGAGGCCTCGCCATTGCTGGACCAGCAGGAGTTCGATCTGGTGATCGCCGACCTGCGGTTGCCAGAAGCTCCAGGCACCGACGTGATCCCGCTGGCGCAAGGCATACCGGTACTGGTGATGACCAGCTACGCCAGTGTCCGCTCCGCGGTCGATTCGATGAAGCTCGGCGCTGTCGACTACATCTCCAAGCCGTTCGATCACGACGAAATGCTTCTGCTGGTCGAACGTACCCTGTCACGCAGCCGCCTCGAGCGGCAAAAGAACGCCCTGAAATCCGACCTCGAACGCAGCTACCCGGTGACCGGCATGGTCGGAGACTGTGCCGCGATGCACGAAGCCTTCGACCGCATCCATCGGGTCGCACCCACCGATACCACGGTACTGATCCTCGGCGAGTCCGGAACGGGCAAGGAACTAGCCGCACGGGCGGTTCATGAAAACAGTGCGCGCAGCGATGCCCCCATCATCACCGTCAACTGTGCCGCAATCCCTGAGGGGTTGATCGAGTCGGAGCTCTTCGGCCACGAAAAAGGCGCCTTCACGGGCGCGGTCGAGGCTCGCCAGGGGTTGATCGAGATGGCTGACGGCGGCTCGCTGTTCCTCGACGAAATCGGCGAACTGTCGTTGTCGACCCAGGCGCGTCTGCTGCGCGTCCTGCAACAGGGTGATATCCGCCGCGTCGGTGCTGATCACGACCGTATCGTCGACATCCGCCTGATCGTGGCGACCCACCGTGACCTGCGCCAAATGGTCGCCGAGCAGCGCTTCCGCGAGGATCTCTACTTCCGCCTGCGGGTAATGGAAATCCTGCTCCCACCGCTACGCGAGCGCGAGGGAGACATCAACACCCTCGCCGAATATCTTCTCACCAAGATCTGCTCGCGACTCAATCGCCAACCACTGGCATTTGCTCCCGACGCTCGCCAAGCGATTCGTGCCTACCCCTGGCCTGGCAATGTTCGTGAAATGGAAAACGCCATCGAGCGAGCGGTAATCCTCAGCGACGACACCCAACTCGGAACACGCGCCCTGGCACTCGGGCCGGTGACACCGGTAGACGATCCAGCCAAGCCTGCACCACCGCGGACCGACCAGTCACTCGAAGCCTACTTCCGCCAGTTCGTTCTCGAGCACCAGGGCGGCCTGACTGAAACCGAGTTGGCGCGCCGTCTGGGCATCAGCCGCAAGGCGCTCTGGGAGCGCCGCCAGCGCTTTGACCTGCCACGTTCCAAGCACTGACTACCCCTTCCCATGGCCGTGGATATCCCATAATATGTTTTGTTGAGCTCATAAATATTCGTGTTGCGGACTTAGCCCGGACACGGCTGCTGGCTACCGCTCGCAACCTGCATGGTATGGTTATCAGCTTGAACCGAACCGCCCCAGATCACGCAACGAAAAAATCTAAGAAACCTCTGATCAAGCTTGGGCATCTTGGGTGCAAGATTACGAGTTCAAGACTTGTTCAGAGGTTCACTAAAGTCCCGGCCAGGTCTCGGGACACCCGTCCGACTGTAAGGGAGAGAGACAGATGACGACGAAGGTCTACGACGTTCCAGCTGATTTCGAAGCCAACGCGCTGATCAACGAGGCGCAGTACCAAGAGATGTACCAGCGCTCGATCGACGATCCAGAGGGCTTCTGGGCCGAGCAGGCCGAGAAGTTCCTGACCTGGTCCAAGCCCTGGGACAAGGTGATGGACTACGACTTCAACAAGGCGTACATCCGTTGGTTCGAGGGTGGCAAACTCAATGTCAGCGCCAACTGCCTTGACCGTCATCTTGAGACGCGCGGCGACCAGGTAGCGATCATCTGGGAAGGCGACGATCCAAACGTCGACAAGAAGATCACCTACCGCGAGTTGCATGCCGATGTCTGCCGCTTTGCCAACGCGCTCAAGGCGCGTGGCGTCAAAAAGGGCGACCGCGTCTCGATCTATATGCCGATGGTGCCCGAGGTCGCGGTGGCCATGCTCGGCTGTGCGCGTATCGGCGCAGTCCACTCGATCGTGTTCGGCGGCTTCTCCGCCGACGCCCTCAAGAACCGCATCCTCGATTCCGACTGTCAGGTGGTGATCACCTCCGACGAAGGGCGTCGCGGCGGTCGCGCTGTACCGCTGAAGACCAATGCCGACAAGGCACTGGAGGGCTGCCCCAACGTCCACACCGTGTTCGTCGTCCAGGTCACCGGCAATGATGTGCCGATGCAGGACGGGCGTGACGTCTGGTACCACGAGAGTCTCCAGGCGGCCTCTCCCGACTGCGAACCGGAGGAGATGGACGCCGAAGATCCGCTGTTCATCCTCTATACGTCGGGCTCGACCGGCAAACCAAAGGGTGTACTGCACACCACCGGCGGCTACAGTCTCTACGCGGCGATCACCCACAAGTACGTCTTCGACTACCAGGACGGCGATATCTACTGGTGCACCGCCGATGTTGGCTGGGTGACCGGCCACAGCTACATCATCTACGGCCCGTTGGCCAATGGCGCGACCACGGTGATGTTCGAAGGCGTGCCGACCTACCCCGACGCCGGGCGCTTCTGGCAGGTGGTCGACAAGCACCAGGTCAACATCTTCTACACCGCACCGACGGCGCTCCGTGCCTTGATGGGCCAGGGTGACGAATTCGTTACCAAGACCTCGCGCAAGAGCCTGCGTCTGCTCGGCAGTGTCGGTGAACCTATCAACCCCGAGGCGTGGGAGTGGTACCACCGTGTCATCGGCGAGGACCGCTGCCCAATCGTCGACACCTGGTGGCAGACCGAGACCGGCGGCATCCTGATCACACCGCTGGCCGGGGCAACCAAGCTCAAGCCTGGCTCGGCCACACGACCTTTCTTCGGTATCTGCCCGGAACTGGTCGATGACCAGGGCAACGTGCTCGAAGGCGCCGCTTCCGGAAATCTGGTCATCACCCGGCCGTGGCCAGGCATGATGCGCACCGTCTACGGTGACCAGCAGCGCTTCTACGACACCTATTTCTCGATGTACAAGGGCTACTACTTCACTGGTGACGGCTGCCGTCGCGACGAGGACGGCTACTACTGGATCACCGGCCGCGTCGATGACGTCATCAACGTCTCCGGTCACCGCATGGGCACCGCCGAGGTCGAAAGCGCACTTGTTTCGCACCATGCTGTCGCCGAAGCCGCCGTGGTCGGTTACCCGCACGAGATCAAGGGCCAGGGCATCTACGCCTACGTCACCCTGATGAACGGCGTCGAGGCGACCGATGAGTTGCGCAAGGAGTTGGTCAAACACGTGCGTACCGAGATCGGTCCGATCGCCTCGCCCGACGTCATCCAGTGGGCGCCGGGGCTACCGAAGACCCGCTCCGGCAAGATCATGCGCCGCATCCTGCGCAAGGTGGCTGAGAACGAACTTGGCAGCCTTGGTGACACCTCGACGCTGGCCGACCCGTCGGTGGTCGACGACCTGATCGCCAACCGCGCCGGCAAGTAGTCTCCCCGCCTGCAAGCCCGCCCGCCGACATTCGGTGGGCGGGCTTTTTCTATGTCCCTACATAAAATGCGGGCCGCACTTCGATACTAAGGAACCTCTGATCAAATCATGAAACTTCGTCCAGACTTAACCAGAGGTTCCTGAAGGATACCTATACTCAATTTCATCGGGGTTGAATTCCCAACGGCAGGCGCCATCTAGGAGGCAGGGCGCCGATACCCGTTCGACGCACCGGCCATAGCAGGACCAATGGATGAACGAAACTGACCCGATCGAACCCGAACTGGTCGAACCGGGCGACGATGATCAGGCGTCGCAGGCTCTGGGTGGTGAAATCGCCATCGCCAGCGAAATTCTGCCCAGCACGCTGCACCTGCTGCCACTGTCCGAGCGCCCGTTCTTCCCGGCCCAGGCCCTGCCACTATTGCTGAACGAAGAGGCGTGGCTGGAGACGGTACAGAAGGTTGGCGAGGCACCCCAGCACGCGGTCGGCCTGCTGCTCAGCCGCGCCGAGAATACCGAGGAATCGGCACCCAGTGACTTCCACGCCGTCGGTACCGTAGCGCGCATGTACCAGCCGATGCGTGCCAGCGGCAAGATCCAGTTCATCGCCGAAGGGTTGCGCCGGTTCCGCGTGGTCCGCTGGCTGCAGCCGGAGGCCCCCTACCTGGCTCAGGTCGAGTACCTCGATGACCATGTTGACGCCAAAGAGGCAGAGTTGCGCGCCTACGCCATGGCGCTGATCAGCGCCATCAAGGAACTGCTGCCTCTGAACCCGCTCTACAGCGAGGAATTGAAAAACTTCGCCAACCGTTTCAGTCCCAACGAGCCGTCGACACTGGCCGACTTCGCCGCCAGCCTGACGACGGCCGACAAGGAGGAACTGCAGGCCGTACTCGAAACCCTCGACGTACGCCAGCGCATGGAGAAGGTGCTGATCCTGATCCGCAAGGAGATCGAGGTGGCACGCCTGCAGGCCAAGATCAGCCAGCAGGTCGAGGACAAAATGACCGAGCAGCAGCGGCAGTTTTTCCTGCGCGAGCAGCTCAAGATGATCCAGAAGGAACTCGGCCTCGCCAAGGACGACCGGACCGCCGACATCGACCGTTTTCGCGGGCGCCTCGAGGCACTGACCCTGCCCGAACAGGCGCAGCAGCGCATCGACGAGGAGTTGGAGAAACTGGCGATCCTCGAGTCAGGCTCACCCGAGTACGCGGTCACCCGCAACTACCTCGACACCCTGACCGCGCTACCCTGGGGCCTCCATTCCGAGGACAAGCTCGACCTCGACGCGGCCCGAAAGATCCTCGACCGCGACCACGACGGCCTCGACGACGTCAAGGATCGCATTATCGAGTTTCTCGCGGTCGGCGCGCTGACGCAGTCCATCTCCGGATCGATCCTGCTGCTGGTCGGTCCACCCGGGGTCGGCAAGACCTCCATCGGCCGCTCGATCGCCACCGCGCTTGGCCGCAAGTTCTTCCGCTTCAGCCTTGGCGGCATGCGCGACGAGGCCGAGATCAAGGGCCACCGCCGCACCTACATCGGCGCCATGCCAGGCAAGTTCATCCAGGCGATCAAAGAGGTTGGAGTCGCCAACCCGCTGATCATGCTCGATGAAATCGACAAGGTCGGCGCTTCCTACCAGGGCGACCCGGCGTCAGCACTGCTCGAGGTTCTCGATCCCGAGCAGAACAGCGAGTTCCTCGACCATTTTCTCGATGTTCGCTTCGACCTGTCGAAGGTGCTGTTCGTCTGCACCGCCAACCAGCTCGACACCATCCCCGCGCCGCTGTTCGATCGCATGGAGACCATCCGGCTCGGTGGCTACATCACCGCGGAAAAGCTGGTCATCGCCAAAAACCACCTCTGGCCGCGACAGCTCGAACGGATGGGGGTCAAGCGCAGCAAGGTCAAGATCAGTGACGCGGCCTTACGTCGGGTGATCGAAGGCTACGCTCGCGAGGCCGGCGTGCGCGGGCTCGAGAAACGACTCAGTGCCATCATCCGCAAGGCCGTGGTCAAGATCGTTGGTGGCGAGACGGGTACGATCCGCATCGGCCAGCAGTCGGTCGAGGCGTACCTGGGCCGGCCACCGTTCCGGCCGGAACAGCCACTGTCGGGGATCGGTGTGGTCACCGGCCTGGCATGGACGCCGGTGGGCGGCACCACACTGAGCATCGAGGCCAGCCAGGTGCATGCCAAGCAGCGTGGTTTCAAGCTGACCGGCAAACTCGGCGAAGTGATGCGTGAATCGGCCGAAATTGCCTACAGCTACGTCGCCGCCCACCTGGAGCAGTTCGGCGCCCCTGCCGACTTCCTCGACAACGCCTTCATCCACCTGCACGTTCCCGAGGGCGCGACGCCGAAGGACGGGCCAAGCGCCGGGGTGACGATGGCGACGGCACTGCTCTCGCTGGCGCGCAAGCGCAAGCCTCGCTCGCTAGCGATGACCGGAGAACTGACCCTGACCGGGCAAGTACTCCCGGTCGGTGGTATTCGCGAGAAAGTGATCGCCGCGCGACGCATCAAGATCAGGGAGTTGATCCTGCCTGAATCCAACCGTGGTGATTTCGAGGAACTGCCCGATCACATCCGTGACGGGATCACGGTCCACTTTGCCAGTGACTACCCGGACGTGGCCGAGGTCGTTTTCGCCGGACGCTGACCTGTGCGGCCCGCCCCCTGACAGGCTGGCATGGGTTACTGCCAGCCGGTGACATGCCGCTCGACGATGTCGCCGAGCGCCGCGATGTGGTCGGGCCGTGTGTTCAACGCCGGGATGTAGTGGTAGGTCTCGCCGCCCGCACCAAGAAACAGGTTGCGGTTCCCAACGACGATCTCCTCGAGCGTCTCCAGGCAGTCGGCGGCAAAACCCGGGCAAATCACCTGCACGTGACCGACCCCATCGGCACCCCATTGCGCCAGTGTCCGATCGACGTACGGCTGCAGCCAGGGTTCACGGCCGAACCGCGACTGGTAGGCGAGCAACCACTCGTCATCGGCCAGGCCAAGTTCCGTGGCCAAGGCCGAAGCCGTGGCCGAACAGTGCTCGGGATAGGCGTCGCCCTCCTCGGCGAAACGCTGCGGGATGCCGTGCAGCGAGACCAGCAACCGATCAGGCCGACCGTGTTTGGCCCACGATTCGCGCACACTGGCGGCGAGGGCGGCAATGTAGCCAGGTTCGGTGTGGTAGTCGTGCACCAGGCGCAGTTCCGGGTACCAGCGTGTCGACTTCAGGGCCTCGGCGACGGCATCGAACGTACTGGCGGACGTCGTGGATGAGTACTGCGGGTAGAGCGGCAACACCAGAATCCGCTCACAACCCGCCGCCTGCAGCTTGGTCAAGGCAGCGGCAATCGATGGTTCGCCATAACGCATGGCCAGTTCGAGGTGGCAGCGTCCCGGCAGCCGGCGCCCCAGTGACTCACGTAGCGCCGTGGCCTGGTGGCAGCTGATAGCCAGCAGTGGTGAACCTTCTTCGCTCCAGACCGACGCGTAGCTCTTGGCCACTTTCCCTGGCCGGAGGCGCAGGATGACGCCATGCAGAATCAGCCACCAGAGTGGCCGAAAGATGTCGACGACCCGACGATCCCAGAGGAACTCGGCGAGAAAGCGGCGTACCGCTGTCGGCGTCGGTGCCACGGGTGAGCCGAGGTTGGTCAGCAGGATGCCGATCCGTTCCGAAACCGCTTCACCTGGTGCCGTCACGACAAGACCCTCATCCATAGCGGATCAACCCGCGACCCCGATCGCTGACATGAGAAACCAGCACAGAGCGTACCAGGGGGCCAAAAACCGATCACGAAGCCAGCGTGGCCATAAATGACCGGGCAAGAAGTTTCGCTAGCGAGTTCGGCGACCGGCATATCCGGCTTCCGGACGCCGCACTAGTGGGCCATGCGGGAAGTTCTGTAACCCTCAGCCAGTTCACAAGCCGGGTTGGCCAGGC
>Ga0164320_10000416_pt1 | contig 13685 bp, 13 predicted proteins | sample GuaBasSediGuay11_FD_113736 | JGI IMG/M metagenome (GOLD analysis project Ga0164320, IMG submission 113736) | Subseafloor sediment microbial communities from Guaymas Basin, Gulf of California, Mexico - Guay11, Core 4567-28, 0-3 cm | ecosystem: Environmental > Aquatic > Marine > Hydrothermal...
ACCACCACCAGCTCCAGATGTTCCTAAAGTGAATGAAGTAAAGGAAATCGCACCTCCACCTCCGTTGCCAAACAATGCAACACCCGAGCAAAAAAGAAAATATAAAGAAGGATACAAAGATGGTCAAGTAGCTGCAAAGGTATTAAGACTTAAAGCTCAAAAAGGGGAATTGGTTAAAGTTAGAGAATTACGCTCAGATAAAGATAGACAAAGGATAAAAACTGAGAGGTTAGCACATAGAGAAGCTCAAGTTGCAGCTAGAGTTCTTAAAAATAAAGAGCAAAAAGAACAACTAGTTAGAGTAAGAGCAATACGCTATGATGAAGACAGAGAAAAGCTAAAAACTGAAAGGTTAGCACATAGAGAAGCTCAAGTTGCAGCTAAAGCGCTTAAACTTAAAGCACAAAAAGAACAACTAGTTAGAGTAAGAGCAATACGCTCTGATGAAGACAGAGAAAAGTTAAAAACTGAAAGGTTAGTATATAGAGAAGCGCAAGTTGCAGATAAAGTGCTTAAACTTAAAGCTCAAAAAGAACAATTGATTAGAGTAAAAGAGATACGTTTAAAGGAAGATAAAAAAAGATTAAAAGAAGAAAAGAAAGCTTATAAAAAAGCTCAGGCTAAAGAAAAAGCTCTGAAAAGAAAATCTAAAAAGAAGGATAATTAAACATATAACTATTCTCATCATCAAAATATAGAAGTAAAAGTCTCGATTTTCGAGGCTTTTTTGTAACAAATAGTGAAATGATGCGTACTAATAGACAATCAATCAAAATCAATCTTACCATGTTAAAACAATTTTTCATCATCTGTTCTGGTTCAGATACAGATATTCTCAACGACTGTTCTATAGGAGAACAAAACAAATATGCTGGCGTTGGTGCAACCGTTTTCTTTACAGCTGTTATGGCATTTATTGCATCCAGTTATGCGCTTTATACAGTTTTTGACAATCTCCTTACTTCCATTTTCTTTGGGATTATTTGGGGATTGCTCATTTTTAATTTAGATAGATATATCGTTTCAACCATTAAAAAAAGAGATAATTTTATTGACGAAATAATACAAGCTACTCCTCGATTATTATTAGCTGTTATTATTGCAATCGTAATCGCTAAACCTTTAGAATTAAAAATCTTTGAAAAAGAGATTAATCAAGTATTATTGGAACAAAAAAATGATTTTACACTGGCAAACAAAGATCAAATAGCTCAACAATACACACCAAAAATTGAAACCCTAAATAACGAAATTTTAGCTTTACAAAATCAAATTGATACTAAAGAGGCTGAAGTTAATGACCTATACTCAACATATATTGCAGAAGCCGAAGGCCGTGAAGGCACTTTGTTATTGGGCAAAGGTCCTGTTTATAAAGAAAAACGTGAGAAACATGATTCTGTTTTGGCAGAATTACAGCAGTTAAAAATCGAAAATAAAGAAAAGATTGTTTCAACTGAAGCTCAAATAGCAAAACTTGAAAACGAGTACGAAACACAAGTTGTTACCTCACAACCTATTATTGATAATTTTGATGGTTTAATGGCTCGTGTTAATGCATTAAGTGAATTGCCTTGGCTGCCATCATTTTTTATATTTCTATTATTTCTAGCTATTGAAACTTCTCCAATATTTGCGAAACTTATATCACCTAAAGGAGAATACGATATTAAATTAAACGATAATGAATCTGAATTAGAAAATTGGGCACAACAAAATTCTTATCAAAGAGATGTTTTATTAAATGCTGATAACGTCATAAATGACAGAGTTTATGGAGATATTTCGACAGAAGAAGAACTTTACGCTTATAAGAAGAAAATGGCTAGTGAACTTATGAAAAAACAACAAGACGCTTTTTACGAAAAGCAAGCTAGAATTCTTTAATTTATTTAAGCGGCATCATTAGACTTAAAATGATCATACAAATCTTTGCACCCTAAACCAACAATAGATAAACTTTTGTGTTTAGTAATAGATTCATTATGAAGTTTTGCTAAAGCATTAACACCATAGCGATCTATTCCTTCTAGTTCTTCAATACTTATTGTGATTTTTTCAGACGCTTCGAAGATATTTTGAAACTCGTTTAGAAAAACATGAATATTTCCTTTATGAAGATTCCCTTCAATCTTAAAAAGATTATTATATTTTGTAATTTTTAAATCCATATCAGCATATTTAAACTATTAAACAATAAATTAGGTGCTATAAATCAGTAATTACAATGTAAATATGTAAATAAAAAATTAATCAAACTTATTTATTCGATGAAATGAGTTTAGTTTCAGTTATCTAAACAAAAACTAGTTTAAATGGGAAAAACAACCTATAAAAGGTAATTCAAGAACATTAAATTTAATGAAAATGAACAATTGTTACTAAAACTTATTGTATAATTATGAATTATGTTACTAGAAAAGCAACATTAAAAGACTTACCTATTTTATTACAATTTGAGCAAGGTGTTATAAAAACAGAACGTCCTTTCAATCCAACAATTAAAGAAGGTAAAATTAACTATTATAATATTCCAGAATTAATTACAAGTGAGAATTCTGCTGTATTTGTTGTTGAAATTAACAATGACATCGTAGCATCAGGCTATGCTAAAATTAAAGATGATAGACATTATTTAAAGCATAAAAAACAAGGCTATTTAGGTTTCATGTTTGTTCCTAATGAGTTTAGAGGAAAAGGACTAAACCAATTAATTATTGATGCATTACTTAATTGGTGTAAAAGAAAAAATATTTTTGAAATTAGATTAGACGTGTATGATGATAATTTACCAGCCATTAGAGCTTATGAAAAAGTAGGCTTTAAAAAACACATGATTAATATGAGATTCGATATTGAAGATTTAGATATTTAAACGATACTAAAATCTTCGATCTGGATGAAATGGAATTAAACTTAATGATGGATTTTGTTCCGAAATAATTTCTGAAACCAATTTCCCAGTTGCAGTAGCCATACTCCAACCCATCATAGCATGACCCGTTGCTATAGTTAAATTATTATATTTTTCAGATTTCCCAATATAAGGCAATCCGTCTGGTGAAACTGGACGCAAACCACAAGCCGCATTATCTTTCTCTTCTTTAGAAAGCACAATATTAGGATAATATCGTGTTACAGCATTAGCAATGGCTTCTACTCTCACTTTACTAATATCATGATTTATTCCAGCAATTTCCATAGTCCCAGCAAAACGTGTAAAACCATTCATAGGAGTTACAGCAGCTTTAGATTCAGCCATGATTGCAGGAATTGTTATTTCAGTAGTGTTTTTTGTGTCTATTCGATAACCTTTTCCTGCTTGAAGCAATAATCTCAATCCCAATTTTTTACTCAATAAAGAGCTCCAAGAACCAGCTGCTAATACAAATTCATCTGCTTGGAGTTTCTGTTTATCTGTTTTTATTGTTGATATTTTTCCGTTTTGAACATCAATATCTTCAACCTTTTCATTAATGAAGAATTTTACACCAACTTCATTTAAATGTGCTTTCATTTCTGTCATAAACTCATTAGGTGTTGTATGATGATCGCAGTTAAAATATACTCCACCAATAGTATTAATCTCCACGTTTGGTTCTAACTTCTTTATTTCTTCTGCATTAACCACTTTTGCTTCTAACCCAAGATTTTTGGCTAATTCAGCCATTTTCACCTCTTCTTCTAGTATTGTCTCTGTCTGGCATAACATAAAGAGTCCTTTTTTATCGTAATGACACGAGAAATTTTCAGATTTTTTTATATCATAGTATAAATCTTGACTCAACACCGAAATATCTCTTATAACTGGAGCTGATTTTGCTACATGTTTAGCATTACAGGATTTATTAAACGCCAAAGCCCATTTTAAAAAATCTAAATCTAAACGTGGTTTTATATACAATGGACTTGAAGAATTAAACATCCATTTTAATCCTTTTTTCATTGCACCTGGAGCTGATAATGGAATGATATGACTAGGCGATAAATAACCAGCATTTACATAAGAAGCTCCTGAGTCTAAATTAGATTGATCCACAACTATAACTTGATGACCTTCACTTTGAAGATAATAAGCAGAACATAAACCTATAATTCCGCCACCAATTACAATTATTTTTTTACTCATTTTTAGTGTTCTTAATGTAGTTGTTAATTCTTTCTTCAAGAATAGAAAGTGTAACCGTTCCTTGTTCTAAAACAACTTCGTGAAATTCTCGAATATCAAATTTACTTCCTAATTCAGCTTTTGCTTTTTTACGAAGTTCCCTAATTTTCAGTTCTCCAATTTTATAAGATAGTGCTTGTCCTGGCCATGAAATATATCTATCTATTTCGGTATTGACATTGTGTAAAGACAATGCTGAATTAGAACTCATATATTCTACAGCTTGTTCGCGTGTCCAATTTTTAGTGTGAATTCCTGTATCGATAACCAATCTACAAGCGCGCCACATTTCGTAAGTTAATTTTCCAAATCTCTCATAAGGAGTCTCATAGATTCCCATTTCATCTGCCAAAAACTCGCAATACAAACCCCAACCTTCTCCATAAGCAGACAAATATATATCTCGTCTAAATTGTGGAATACTGTCTCCTAGCTCATTGTTTAAACTCCCTTGCAAATGATGTCCAGGAACTGCTTCATGAACTGTTAATGATGGTAAAACATAAAGTGGACGACTACTTAAATTATAAGTGTTTACCCAATAATATCCTGGTTCTGTACTGTTTTTTTTAGTGCCAATATAACGTCCTGTTGTATATTTAGGAGCAATGGCTTCTGGAACAGGAGCAACACCATAAGGCTTTCGAGGTAAAGTGATAAAATATCTTGGTAATTGTGCATCTACTTTCTTGGCAATATTTCGTGCTTCTTTCAATAAGTCGTCGGCAGTTTTAGCATAAAATTGTTCGTCTGTTCTCAAGAATTTTAAAAAGTCTGCAAAGGAATCTTCAAAACCAACTTCATCAATAATTAGTAGCATTTCGCTTTTAATTCGTGATACTTCATCGAGTCCTTTTTGATGAATTTCATCGGCAGTTAAATCTAATGTTGTATAATAATTTATTCTATTTTGGTAATAGGCTTCGCCATTAGGTGTTGACGAAACACCAAGAGCTGTTCTTGTTTTTGGCAAATATTCGGTTTCAAAAAACGATTTTACAATTTTAAATTGCGGAATAACATTCTCTTCGATTGTCTTTTTTGCTATAACTAAAACCGAATCTTTTTGTGCATCTGTAATCTGATCAGGTAAGTTTTTAAAAGGAGAATAATAATAACTGTTCTCAAAATTTTCTACAATATGTGTATCATAAGAAGTCTCATATCCATTATTAAAAATGACTCTGGGTTGCGAAACTCCTTTTTCTAAACCCTTTCGCAATAAAATTAAATGCTCATGGATATATTTCGGAATCGCATTTAATTTATTTAAATATTCCTTTGTTTGTTTATAATTGGTTAATGGGCGAACGATATAAGGTAAATTATTATGAAAACCTGTATCTGACAACAATGGATTAAGATACGCTTCGTATTCATAAAAATCTATGGCTTCTTTTAACTGAAACTTCATTAACTTCAATGAAATTTTATCGGTTTCGTTTAAATTATCTGTATTAATTTCAGAAAGTTGTTCTAATTTCTCTTTGCCATATTCAGCTTCAGATTTATAATATCTTTCTGTAAAAATTCCCAGAGGATAAGTATCTTTATCATAACTTTCTCTGTCTTGGATTTCTGTAATTATTTTCGATAATTGTTCTGAAGGTGATTCTGTTTGACAACTCATCAACACTAAAAAACTGATAAAAAGTAATGTAATCTTCTTTATCATGATTATTTAATTTTGTTTGTGGTTTGCATTCCATTAATCATTCTGGAAATTGAAAGCGGATTTTCATTTTTTAACTCATCTGGCAATAAACTATCTGGCCAATTTTGATAGCTAAATGGTCTTACCCAACGTTTTATAGAATGGATACCAACTGCTGTAAAACGACTATCTGTTGATGCAGGATAAGGCCCTCCATGTTGCATTGAAGTGCAAACCTCAACTCCAGTAGAAACACCATTATAAATGATTCGCCCTACTCGATTTTGAAGCGCTTCAACAATACTTATATATTGCATAGCTTCGTTATTTTCGGCAATTACAGTTCCTGTTAATTGTCCTTCTAATTTCGAGATTATGGTTTCTAATTGCTCTTCATTTTCACATTGAACGACCAAAGAAAATGGTCCAAATACTTCTTGATGTAACGTTATGTTCTCAAGAAACGTACTACCTTCAACTGTAGTCACAGTTTGTCTTGCATAATTAGATTTTACATCGGGATTATAATCTGCAACAATTCTTAATCCACGTTGAGAAATAGTTTTCTGTTTGTTACTCTCGTATGCTCCAATAATGTTTGGATGCAACATGCATGAAGGCTCCTTTTTTAAAATTTCTACTGATAGATTTTGAATGAAATTTGATAGACCTTTTCCTTTTATTCCTAATAATAATCCAGGATTGGTACAGAATTGCCCTGTTCCTAAAGTGATTGAACCTGCATATGTTTTGGCTAAACTCTTACCTCGTTTTTTTAGAGCTTCTGGAAGAATAACAACTGGATTAATACTTCCCATTTCGGCAAAAACAGGAATTGGTTCTTTACGTTGTGAAGCCAAATCGTATAGTGATCTTCCTCCTCTTATACTTCCTGTAAATCCGACTGCTTTTACTTCTGGATGTTGAACGAGTTGTACACCAACATCTATTCCACTGCTATTTAAATTGGAAAATACACCATTTGGCATTCCAGTTTTTCCTGCTGCTTTAATTATTGCTGAAGCCACTAATTCTCCTGTTCCTGCATGCATTGGATGTGATTTTACAATAACTGGACATCCAGCTCCTAAAGCTGATGCTGTATCTCCACCAGCTGTTGAGTAGGCTAACGGAAAATTACTTGCTCCAAAAACCACAACTGGACCAAGAGGTACAAACATTTTTCGCAAATCTGGTTTTGATATTGGTTTTCTATCTGGTATTGCAGTATCTATTGCAGCTTCAACCCAAGAGCCTTCTTTTACTAAATCTGCAAAACTTCTTAATTGAAATATGGTTCTTCCGCGTTCTCCTTTTGCCCTTCCTTCTGGCAATCCTGTTTCTGAACTATACATTTGTATTAGAGTTTCATCTAAATCTAGAATCTCGTCTGCAATTGCGTTTAAAAAATCTGCCTTTTGTTTACCTGAAATAGTTTGAAGAATTTTAAAAGCATTTGAAGCTAATGTAACGGCTTCATTTATTTCTTGATCAGTTGCTTCTGTAAAAACATGTTCGTTTTCTATATTTAATTGTGGATTAAACGTTTTATACGTTTTGGTTCCTTTAGATGATAGCTTATTGCCTATATAGTTATTTCCTGTAATCATGTCATAGTGTTTAAATATTTCTCTATTCATTTTTTTTTGTTCAAAGAAAACGAATCAAAAGAAAAGGCATTTTTAAAAGGCATTTTTTTTTATTCTATTAATAGGAAAAACCTTTTTCAACATTTTAATTTTAATAAATAGTTGAAATTACTCTTGATTGTAAGCACTAAATCTTTCTTTTTGATTATTCTTAAAATTACGAATTTAAGAATCTAATGTAAACAAAAAAAGACTGCCTTTTCAGACAGCCTCTTTAAAACTATTTTTTTTAATGTCTACTTACTGAGTCCTCCTACAAACGTGTAGATAGCATCACTATGTATTCCAGTAAAATATTTACCAGCTCTTTTGCCTCTTTCTTTTCGTGCAGTATCATCTGGCCATGCTTCTTTAGCAAGTTCTCCATTTCTGTCAAAATGTTTATCATAATCTGCTAAACTATCAAAGAAAAATGCTTCAACTCTCTCTGTACTATCTGCTCCATAAAAATGTGCATGAGGAAAATAAGCTTTAATAAGTTCATTTTTATTGATTATGTTTTCTAAATAACCATCACGTAGCTCTACAAACTCTTTACCAGATCCATCACTTGGGAAATTAGCATGGCTTCTACGCACATAAAGTATCATACCATCTTTTGGAGCTTCTGTAAAAGATTTAGTTCCTGGAGTAACGCTATATATTTCATCGGAATGCTTGTTAGAATAATAAGCATTACGTTTTGTAAAGTATTCTCTACGAGCAGTAGTGTCTGCCCAATGCTCTCTAGCCAATTCACCATTTCTATCTGATGCTTTATCTATTGCGTCCCAAGATGCATAGCCTTGTACATAGATTATTTCTGAATTGTCTGTAGATATTTGATGTAAATAAAAAGATGCTGCTAAAATGTGCTCATTTTTCATTGTAACATTGTCTAAATATTCATTTTCTACAGCTTTCCAGGTATCCATGTCAAAATCTTCATAATCCATGTTCCAATGCATAGTTGTTACTGTATAATACTTTGCTTGTTGAGGTGCATCCTCTTGAGAAAAAGCAGTAGTAGAAAATAGCAATAACATTGCAGTTAAAGCACTGAAAAATCGGTTGGTTGTTTTCATAATTTGTTAAAATTTAGTTAGTATAATGATTAAAATTAAATTCTACTCAAAACATTATTAGGTTTTAATAAATTAAGATTTGAGGCAATCTTGTTTTAGTGCTATTGACCAATAAAAAAAGGGAGAGATTTAAACTTATTGATTATAACAAATATACAAAAAAAATATAACATGTTGAAATTAAGACTATTAAGTCTTTTATTGAGCATTATATTAATTGGCTTCTAAGCTTTTTTGGCATAGATTTTACAACCATATCGTAGGAATGGTCTATAAGTTCTAAAATGAATTTTGGAGGTATTTCACCTTTATAAATGTAAACCGAATTCCAAAGCTTTTTATTCATATGAAATCCTGGTCTTATACATTCAAATTCTTCACGAAGCTCTAGGGCATAATCTGGATTGCATTTTAAGTTTATATAAGGATTGCCTTCTTCCCATGTTTTAAGAGACATTAATGCAAACATTTTATTTAAAACTTTAAACACCAAAACATCTTCATCAAAAGGGAAACTTTCAGTTACTTTTTTTTTGCTTAAACAGTAATTTCTTATTTGTTCAATATTCATAAGCCTATCCTAACCTTCCCAAAGGAAGGGATTTTTTATCAGTTAAACTTTCAATATTACTCAGTTTTATACAAAATGGGTTTACTTGGTGAAGCATCATTTTCAAAAGGAGCAATCTGAATGTTTAAAAAATAAGTGCCATCTTTAGTTTTATTGGGCACAAAAATAAATTCGGTTATTGTTGCGTTTAACCTCATTTTTCCTGACGTATTCCAAAAGGCATTATGTGCCAACAGCTTACCATCATCTTTTTCTTTATCTATACTTGGCAAATCTATTAGTAAATGCTTTACGCCTTTTTCACGCAAATAAATTGCCGCATCTTCTAGTAAGTAAGGTGGATTTGTATTGGAATATTGTTTAGATAATTTTTCGGTGGTATTAGGAATTGTTCTTATAATAATCGCTTCACGCTTTTTGTTTCCTAAAGCAAACTGCAATTGTTTTTTTGAGATTACAAAATCATCTTCAAGCTTTTCTGGAGCAACTGTAATGACTTCAGCTAAAAAGAAAAACTGTTTTAAATTCTGATTTATTGAATATTTTTTTTTAGTAATATGACCAACACATTCGGTATGTGTGCCATGTGCATGAGGATTAAAATAAATATTGTTAAAATTAACATCTGCTCCTTGTGCAACACTTCCTATCCAACCATCAGCTTTTACAGGTTCAATTTTTGGTTCTTTTAAATACCACGCATTTACATTGTTTTTTGAAGCTAATAAAGGAATAGAAATATCAAGTGGTTTTGACAAATCGATCTGGTATTTTTTGGAGTTGAAATGGATGGTTGCAATCATATTCAAATATAATCAAATCTTGAATAAGTTTGAAGCAATCCCGTCTATCAGGAATTTTCCTTTTTGAGTGGCTTTTAAGATACTTCGACTGCGCTCAGCATGACAATCTTCTAGCATAAGTAATTCCTGATTAATAAATTTTTTGGCTGAAGCTAATAAATGTGATTTGTATTTTAACCCGAATTCAGTTTCAATTTTGTTTAAAGAAATTCCCCAAATGGTTCGCAAACCTGTCATTATGTATTCGTTATATTGGTCTTGTTTTGATAAGGTTTCGACTGTATTGGGCAATTTGTTATCTTGAAGACTCTTTATGTATTTTATGTTATTAGCAACGTTCCAACTGCGTTGTGTTCCATTAAACGAATGTGCTGAAGGACCAATGCCTAAATAGGATTTTCCAAGCCAATATGAGGTGTTATGCTTGGAAAAATAGTTTGATTTTCCGAAGTTGGAAATTTCGTAATGTATAAAACCATGTTTTTTGGTTTCTTCGACTAAATGATTAAAATGTTGCAAAGCTAAAGCTTCATTTATTGGTGGATAAGTTCCTCTTTTTATAAATGTTGATAAAGCTGTTCTTGGTTCTACTGTTAAGGCATAACTCGATATATGATTTATTCCAAAACTAAAGGCAATTTGTAGGTTTTCGTTCCATTTTTCAATACTCATATTAGGAAAACCGTAAATTAAATCGATAGTAATATTATCGAAGTGGCAAGTAGCCACAGACAAGCAATCTTTTGCTTCTTTTGCTGAATGAGCACGATTCATGCTTTGTAATTCGTCTTCAAAAAAGGATTGAATGCCAATACTCAACCTGTTAATTCGCGAAGTTGTTAAGTCGTTTAGTTTTTGTTTTGAAAGGTCATCTGGATTGGCTTCAAGCGTAATTTCTGGAGCATCAATCACATTATAATTTTTATAAACTGTATCAATCAATAATTGTAATTCGTTTATCGATAATAAACTTGGTGTTCCTCCTCCAAAATAAATGGTTTCAATAGATTCATTTATTTCGTTTATTTCGTTTTTTCGCAATTCTATCTCTTTTACCAAAGCTTTAATAAGTTCATCTTTCTTTTTTAAAGATGTCGAAAAATGAAAATCGCAATAATAACAAGCTTGTTTGCAAAATGGGATATGAATGTAGATTCCACACATTTAGTAATCAGTCACAGTTTTCAGTTATAGTGATTTTCAATTTATGCTATAAATAATTTTGATAAACATCTTTTTTTCATAAAATAATTTTACTCAATAAAATTACTGTTAACTGCCACTGCATACTGTTTACTTCTTAACTCTATCTTCATTTTGCTTAACAAAAGCACTCCATCCTGTATAGCTTTTGCCAACAGTTATTCTCCCAGCATTATAAAAATGACAAACTGCAGCTGCAAGACCATCTGTAGCATCAAGATTTTTTGGCAACGTTTTTAAGCTCAATAAATGTTGAAGCATTTTGGCCACTTGTTCTTTACTGGCATTACCATTTCCTGTAATTGCCATTTTAATTTTTTTTGGAGAATATTCGGTAATTGGTATTTCTCGAGATAAACCTGCCGCCATAGCAACACCTTGGGCACGACCAAGCTTCAACATACTTTGTACATTCTTACCAAAAAAAGGTGCTTCGATTGCTATCTCATCTGGATGATGTGAGTCTATGAGCTCTACAGTACGTTCAAAAATTAGTTTGAGTTTTAGGTAATGGTCGTCATATTTTTTAAGGTTGAGTTCATTTAGCTGCATGAGCTCCATTTTTTTATTAACCACTTTTATGAGCCCAAAACCCATAATTGTAGTTCCTGGATCTATACCTAATATAATTTTGTCTTTCTCCATTAATCGCAATAATAACAACCGCTTAAAGATACTGAAACGCCAAGTGTAACAGCAAATAAATTCTTATTAAAAGTCCCAAAGCCTTTAGAAATTGGATCGTATGTTTCATTCCCAGCAAAACTAAATATATACGAAACATCTGTAAACACCGAAAAAGTTTCAGATACATTATAATGCACTTCAACTCCAGCTATAGTATTTATGAACGATGTTTTGTTTTCTCCAAAATTCCCTAGAGGTTTTATAATGCTTATTCCTGGGCCAACATGTGCAACCAAACCAATTTGTATAGGTAAAAATCCGAAAAGCAATGTTGTATCGTAAACAAATTGAGCATTAATTCTTGTATAGTTAGTTTTGAATTCTGCTGAATCGTTTGCATTAGAAAACCTATTATATCCAAAATCTAATTTTGCGCCTGCTGTTTTAGTAAACATATGTTGTACACCAAGATTAATCGTTGGAAAATTAATAGGTTTTGCTTCAAAACCAGAAACAAAACCATCAACGTCGGGATAATTAAATCCAAATGCTAATTGCAATTTCCATTTACTGATTTCTGCTTGTGTGTATCCAACAACTGAAATTAATATAAAACTAAAAAGCAGAACAACTTTCTTATATTTTTTAAAATTTGAGGTCATCTTGTAATAATAGTTTTAATTTGTGTTATTCTCTTAAAAATAAATTTAAATACTGAAATTAATTTATCATAAATGCTTGGAAACTTGTCATACAAAACTAAACAATTCTTTTTTACACTTATTAAATTAAGTATTGTTGTTGGAGCTTCCTATTTTATATATCATAAATTGGCGCATAATGATAATCTCCATTTTAATGATTTTATTGTGTTTTTGACCAAAAACGACTTATTTTTGACCAAAAACATTGTTTTTTTAATCATTTTGAGCGTTTTTAACTGGTTTTTTGAAATCTTAAAATGGAAAAATCTAGTATCTTACATTAAAAATATTTCTTTTTTTGAAGCTCTAAAACAAAGTTTAGCTGCTCTAACAGCTTCGTTATTTACACCAAATAGAATTGGTGAATATGGAGCTAAAGCCATCTATTTTACTAACCCTTTCAGAAAACGTATTTTGCTCTTAAATTTAATTGGAAATATAGCTCAAATGGCTACAACATTAGTATTTGGTATTATTGGATTTTCTTTGTTTGTTTCGAAATATAATATAGACATTACTTATTATAAAATGCCCCAACTACTTGGACTCGCAATTATAGTTATAGCCTTTTTATTATTTGTAATTAAACGAACCAAGCTTAAAATTAAAGGATTTTTTATACAACGTATTAGAGACTTTATAATTAATATACCTAAAAGAATTCATATTAAAAATGTGATTTTTTCGGTAATTAGATACCTGATTTTCACGCTTCAGTTTTACTATTTATTAACCCTTTTTAGTGTAGATATATCTTATTTTAATGCAATGATTGTAATTGCATCTATGTATTTATTCTCTTCAATTATTCCAACCATTTTTGTGTTTGATGTTGTAGTAAAAGGAAGTGTAGCACTTTTCTTGTTTGATATTGTTGGTGTAAACGAACTAACCATTTTAAGCGTGATAACACTAATGTGGATACTCAATTTTGTATTACCTAGTGTGTTTGGTGGTTTATTTGTTTTAAATTTTGAACATTATAAAACAATAAATTCAACCTCTAACAATGAATAGTTAACTTATGATTTTAAGCATTTTTATTATTGCTATTATCTACTCCGTTTTAATTGGAAGTTTTATTATTGGTTTTGATTGTGTTGAAGAATTTAATATTGAATCTACAACTGCAACAAGCTCATTTTCAATTATAATACCTTTTAGGAATGAAGCAGGAAATCTATCAGAATTATTACAATCGCTTTCTAATTTACATTATCCAAAACATTTATTTGAAATTCT